>Ga0207874_1000093_pt1 | contig 129432 bp, 113 predicted proteins | sample HigsolmetaAR201D_FD_184833 | JGI IMG/M metagenome (GOLD analysis project Ga0207874, IMG submission 184833) | Ionic liquid and high solid enriched microbial communities from the Joint BioEnergy Institute, USA - AR20-1-D (SPAdes) (version 2) ... | reverse complement strand
CGGTGCCGCTTTTCGCCGATTTCGTGGACTTCGGGCCCACGGCCTTGGTCGCACTGGCGGACGCGGTGCGCTTCGCCGTGCCGGACTTCGCCGGCGCCTTGACCTTCGTCTCAGCGGTAACAGGGGCCGGGCTGGACTCAGGGGCCGCGCCGGATGTCGCGGCAGCCTCCGCCGGCCTGGCTTCGCCGGCCGCGGCCTCGAATGCCTTGAGCGGAGGCGTCGCATCGCCCGATCCCTCGCCTGCGAGAGGTGCGGGCCCCGCCTTCAGCGGCTCCGCCGGCTGGGCAGACGTGGACGCGGAAGGCTCCGGCGACGACATCAGGCGCGTCGTGTCGTCAAGCTCCTTCTTGATGTCGCGACCCACCTGCTGGAGCGGATTGAGATGTTTCTTGATCTCGTTACGCGGATCGAGCTTGCGGACATCATCCACCAGCGTCTTCACGTCGTCGAGTTCGGCCTCGCGCAGCGCATCGTCAAACTGACGGCGGAATTCTCCCGCCATCGTCCGTAGCTTGGCCGTGGTCCTGCCGAAACTGCGGAGCACCTTCGGCAGATCTTTCGGCCCGACGACGACAATCAGAACGATGGCAATGACAAGGATTTCGGACCAGCCGAGATCAAACATCTACAGCTCACCTGAAGAGACGGATTTGAACTCAGCTCTCGCTGGTCTTCTTCACGGTCGTGCGGATCGGCTCGTCAGCCTTGTGCTCGACCGTCTTCGTCTCTTCCTTCTCGGCATCGTCCTCACTCATGCCCTTGCGGAAGTTCTTGATGCCCTTGGCCACGTCGCCCATCAGCTCCGGAATCTTGCCGCGTCCGAAGAGCAGCAGAACAACGACGAGGACGATGAGCCAGTGCCAGATCGAAAAGGAACCCATGACTTGTCTCTACCAGTTTCGGGATGAACCCTGATTATTCGCTTTCGCGTCTCGTTTCAAACATTAGTGCGTCAGGATGATGGTGAACTTATCCTGACGTCCCGCGCATCTGGCTACAATATTGCATATTTCGCAGTTCCCCTGAATTGTTTTCCTCATTTGGGTATAGCAGACCGCGCGGCCCGCACCACTCCTGCCGCGCCAGAATCCTTGTGGAATTTCACCGCGCTGCGCGGATTCGCTGCCAAACTGATTCAATCGTGTGAACCGGGCACTTTCACAATCGCGGGAAACGAATGCGCCCGCCTGTGACAAAGCGCGCGGGGTGACGGATTCGGCGGGCAGCAATGGAGTTTCCACCCCGTCCTACTCGTCCTCTGCCTTCGGAGCGAACAGCCCCAGTTCCTCGAGATCGATATCGGTAAGCGGATCCTCGTCGTCGGCGAGCACGCCGGGATCGGAGAGCGGCGTCGGCACCGAGAAATTCGTAGGCATCCTGGGCGAAAGCAGTCCCGCTCCCTTGAGCTCTTCGAGGCCCGGCAGGTCGCCCAGCTCCTCGAGGCCGAAATGGTCCAGGAATTCGGGCGTCGTGCCATAGGTCACCGGGCGGCCCGGGGTCCGTCGACGCCCGCGCATCCGCACCCATCCCGTCTCGAGCAGGAGGTCGAGCGTGCCCTTCGAGGTTTCGACACCGCGGATCTCCTCGATCTCGGCGCGCGTGACCGGCTGATGATAGGCGATGATGGCTAGCACCTCGAGCGCGGCGCGCGACAGCTTCTTCTGCTGCACGGCGTCCCGGTTGAGCAGGAAGGCCAGATCCGGCGCGGTGCGGAAGGCCCAGCTGTCCTCCACGCGGTTGAGGTTCACGCCGCGACTGGAATAGTCCCGCTTCAGTTCCTCCATGACGGCACGCACGTCCACACCCTGCGGAAGCCGCTCCGCAAGCACTTTCTCCGACACGGGCGTGGCACTGGCGAAGACCAGTGCCTCCGCCATGCGTTTGGCTTCGAGGAATGTGCGCTCGTCCACCCCCGGTCCGGTTTCGGCGCCTTCCCCGCCGGCGGCAATCGAGGTCATGTCGTCGTCAGTCATTGGCTAACCCGGGATTGAACTTGGCGGCCTTCGGTCCGCTTCGCAAATAGATTTCGCCAAACGCTTCCATCTGCCGGATTTCGAGAGCGCCCTCCCGCACCAGCTCCAGCGATGCGGCGAAACTGCTCGCCCGCGCCGTCGCGCGCTCCTCCGGCGTGGTCAGGAAAGCGATCAGGAACCTGTCAAGCGGCGTCCAGTCGTAGGTCGTGCCGACCAGCCGCGTCAGGATCTCGCGCGCCTGCTTGAGCGACCAGACATGCCGCTTGGCGATCTGCACGTTGGTGATCGCGCGGCGCTGCCGCTGCGCGGCATAGGCCGTCAGCAGATCGTAGAGCGTGGCCTGGAACGCGCTCTTCTTCGAGACGATCACAGCCTCCGGCATGCCGCGCGGAAACACGTCGCGGCCGAGCCGGTTGCGGTTGACGAGGCGGGCCACGGCATCCCGCATCGCCTCGAGGCGCTTCAGGCGGAACTGCAGGAGGGCCGCCATCTCCTCGCCGCTCGGCTGATCGTCGTTTTGCGGCTTGGGCAAGAGCAGGCGCGATTTCAGGTAGGCGAGCCACGCCGCCATCACCAGATAGTCGGCGGCCAGCTCCAGCCGCGCCTTGCGCACCCGGTTGATGTAGTCGATGTACTGTTCGGCAAGCGCCAGCACCGAGATCCGGGAGAGATCCACCTTCTGCGCGCGCGCAAGATGGAGCAGAAGGTCCAGCGGGCCTTCAAAGCCGTCGACGTCGACCGTCAGCGTGGGTTCGGAAACGCCACGGTCCGCAACCTCCGGCTCCCCCCACAGCTTCTCGAGGGGGGCGGCAGCGTTGTTCCCTGCTCCTCTTGCCAGTTCGGCCACCTCAGCCGTCCTTTTCCATCAACTGACCAGCGCGAAATGCTCCGCAAACTCCGCCCGTGCCGCCGCCTCGTCCGTATCGTCGGCTGTACGCAACGCCAGCAGAGCCGCTCCGGCGCGCTCCCGGGACTTGCCGGCGAGTTCCGGCGTCCGGTTTGCCACGGCGCGCATCTCCTCCATGACGCCATTGCAGTGAAGTACCACATCGCATCCTGCTGCAAGGATTGCGTCGACGCGATCGCCGAAATCCCCAGAAAGTGCGTGCATCGAAATGTCATCGCTCATCAGCAGGCCATCGAATCCGATCTCCCCGCGGATGATGTCCTCCACCACCCGCCGCGAGGTCGTGGCGGGACTGTCGGGGTCAAGTGCGGAATAGACGACATGCGCGGTCATCGCCATCGGCAGGTCGTTGAGCGCGCGGAACGGCAGGAAGTCCTGCCCGCGCAACTCGTCCGCCGAGACATCCACGCGCGGCAGCTCCTTGTGACTGTCGGCAAACGCGCGCCCGTGCCCAGGCACGTGCTTCATGACCGGCAGCACGCCGCCGGCGAGCAGCCCGTCGGCCGCCGCGCGGCCGAGCTTCGCGACCGTCTCCGCATCATGCGCGTAGGCGCGGTCGCCGATAACATCATGGGAGCCCGGAACGGGCACGTCGAGCACCGGCATGCAGTCGGCTGTGATGCCGAGCTTCTGGAGATCGAAGGCATGGAGCCGCGACATGAGCCAGGCCGCTCGCAGGCCCTTCCGCTGATCCATTGCGAAAAGACGGCCGAGCGCCGCCGCCGGCGGATAGTTCGGCGCGAGCGGCGGGCGCAGCCGCTGCACGCGCCCTCCCTCCTGATCGACGAACACCGGAGCCTCCGGACGCCCGACCGCGTCCCGCATGGACGCCACCAGGTCGCGGACCTGCTCGGGCTCGCTGATGTTGCGGGCGAACAGGATGAAGCCCCACGGCCGCTCGTTCCGGAAGAAGGCAAACTCCTCGGCGGAGAGACGGGTGCCCGCGGCCCCCATGATCATGGCTTTTGATTCGCTCATGCCCAAGATTACCCTGTTTGGCGGCGTCCCGCACCGAATGGCCCGGGGGTACCCCGCGGCCTTGCGCCCATGCAAAAGCCGGCGCCCCCCTGGACGCCGGCTTGCTGATGACTGTTCAGCGAACCTACTGCGAGACGAAGCAGGTGCCGCCCTGCGACTTGAGCGCCTCGCAGAGCGCGATCGCCTCGTTCTTCGAGCCGGCCGGAATGCGCACGCGGTAGTAGGTGCCCTTGCCCGGAACCTCGGCCTTCACGATGTTCACGCCCTTGCCCTGCAGCATGGTGCCATAACGCCGCGCAAGGCTCTGGTAGGACTGCTGCGCAGCCTCCAGCGTCGGCTGCGAGGCAATCTGCACCGACCAGCCTGAGGAAGCGGCCGACTGTGCCGGAGCCGCAGGCTGCGCGGCGGCAACCTGCGTGGGCGCAGGCTGGGCAGGCGCCTGCTGCGCGGGGACCGGAGCCGCTGCCGGCGTTGGCGCCTGGGCAGCCGCGACGGACCGCGGAGCGGCAGCCGGTCGGGGCGCGGGGATCGGCGCCGTGCTCGGCATCGCGACATCATTCTGGGACGGCGCGGAATTCTGGGACGGCGCGGACGCGTTGGCCTGACCGCCCAGCGGCGGTACCTCCTGCCCCGCGACGAGACCGCCGTCCTGCGGATTGCGTACCGCCACGTCCACGCGCTCGTTGTTCACGCCGGGGAGATCGTTACCGGCGCCGGCATTCTCGCCTGCACCAGCCGCGGCCGTGCCTGCGTTGCTGGCGGCTGCCGGAGTTTCGACCTCGCGCGGCACCATGGTGCCGTCAGGCCGCACCACGAAGGAGCGGACGCGTCGCGGCGTCAGCGTCGTGAAGGTTTCGGACGATCCGGCAGCGCCTTCCTCCGCGCCGGTCGACGTCAAACGGTCCTCGAACTTGGCAACCTGTTGGTCCGCCCCCGCCTCAGGCGAAGCGGCCCCCTGAGGAATGAACCCGTCGTCCTCGGCGATGATGTCCTCGACATCGTCGTTGGGGCTCGGCAGCTCGATCGGCTCCTCGGCGGAAGTCACCAGCTGCGACTGGTTCGCCGTCTGCGACGTCTCGCCGGCCACCTGACGGTAGACCTGGCTGTCCTGGTTCGGAATGTTCGGGCCACCCGGATTTTCGGGCTTCACCTTGATGGGCGAGTCGTCGGCCCGGATGAGCGCGATCTCGCCGCCGTCGCCGCCACCCAACTTGCCGAGCGCGAAATAACCGCCGGCACCGATGATGGCCACACCGGCCAGCAGCGCGGCGATCCGCACGCCGCGGCGGCCGAAAAGCCCCTGCGACGGCGCGGGCGGCGGCGGCGTGCCCGGCATCGGACGCGGCGCCTCTTCAAACGGAACCGAATTCCACTCGGGTCCGGGGTCGGCCTCGGAGCGCCCATAGGCGTTGCGCGAAGCAGCCGCCGAGGTCACCGCCGCGAGCCCCGCAGCGGCCAGCAGCTCGTCAAACGCGCTGTCGTCCTGATTGTCTTCTTCCTGCGCGGCTTCGGGCTCAGACTTGGCCCAACCTTCGTCCTCCTGCGGCGTCTGTTCAAGCGAGCCGAAGGCGCCCGCCAGCAGCTCCTCGATATCGTCGAGGGGAGCGGCCGGCTTCACATCCTCACGGTACGGCACTTCGGGAAGGTCGAGGGCGTCGGTGACGGCCACCGCCTTCTCCGGGATCTCGACCGTTTCGATTTCCGGGGGCACATCGCCGCCCGCCGGTCCGAAGGCCTGAAATTCATCCATGGCATCGCCGCCGCCGGTCCAGTCATCCGCGGGTCCGTTCTCCGTCCAGGACTGCTCCTGGCCGTAACCTTGAACGTCCTGCGACTGCTCCACGGCGGCATAATCGGAGGCCGCATATGCGTCCGCCGCGACCGCTGCGGACTGCTCAAAACCGGCCTGTTCCTGTCCGCTGTTGCGGACGCTGTCCGGCTCGAAGCTCCAATCCGCTGACGGCTGGGAATCGTCCCAGTTCCACCCTGTTTCCGTGGCAGCGGAAGAATCCTGATCCGGCGTGACGGCCTGTGGCCCATGATCCCATGCGGCTTCTTCGGCTGCGGCAGTCTGACTTTCGACCTCGTCGGCCGCCTCCGCGTCGGCGGGCTCCCCCGGCATGTCGCGCGGATCAAAGGAGAACCCTGCATCGTTCTCCATCCAGTCGGCGTCGAGTCTCAGGGCGTTTGCGAGCTCATCCTCCATCGCCGGCTCGACCGCCGCTGCGTTGTAGTCGTGATCAACCACGTCGTCAGCCCTGGTTCCGCGCAGATCGAGATCGGCGAACGGATCAGGCTCGGCCTGTTGGAATGCATCGTGGGAAGCGGCCTCGGGCGCACCGGTGTCCTGCTCGTCCTGCAGGTCGAGACCGCTGAAAAGCGCTGAGAAATCCGGTTCACCGCCGCTCGCGGTCTCCACATCCGAATGGTCATCGCGGGAGGGAGCGGCAAGGAACTCGTCGGCACGCGCAGCGGATGCCGGAGCTTCGGCCCGCGGCGTGAACAGGGAATCCGAAATGCTTGCGAAAGGATCAACCTCGGCGGCGCTGACCTCACTGTCCGGCTGCGCCTGCTCTTCCGGGTTGAGATCGAACGAAAGGCCGGAGAAGTCCGGCTCGGCGCCGGCCGATGAACCGGCCGGGTAACCTCCCAGGGAAGCGTCGTCATCCCGTGGAGAAAACGAGAGTTCATCCCAGGCCGGAGCTTCCTGCGCCGGCGGGCTGCTGCCGAAATCCAGATCGAAATCGAACGCCGCTTCCGGCTCCCGAGGTGTCGGGGCGGCGCCTTGCTCCGCTTCGGCCCCGCCGAACTGGAAGTCGTCCAGGAACCCGCTCGCCGGATCGCTCTCACCGAAAGCCCCGGCGAGATCGACCTGCTCCTGCGAGCCCTCGTCCTGCCGGGAACCCGCCGAAGCGCCGCTGTCGAAGGAGCCGAAATCAGCGAGCAGCTCCTTCTCCAGGTCCAGTCCCAGGTCTTCCAGGCCCTCATCAACGGCGCGAGGACGGATAACGGCTCCCTGCCCCATGATACGCGTCAGTTCCGCAAACGGATCATCGTCCGGAAGCTCGTTCGTCCTGGCGCTCAGTTGGTTGTCAGCCATGGAATCCACCTTTGACCGGTTACCGGCTTCTTACAGTTGTACTCGCCATTACCAGCGCATTGTGGGCAAAAGGTGACAGTAAATGCTTTGGTATTATCGCATTTCTGCCGGTGCCTCTGCCCCGATCAGCGCAAGACCGGAGGACAGTACATCCAGTACAGCCTGCACCAATCCAAGCCTGGCCGCCGTTAACTCTCGGTCGTTAACCTTAACAAAACGTAACGATTCCGTATCGGTACCTCTGTTCCATTGCGCATGGAACATGCTGGCAAGGTCATAGAGGTAGAAGGCAATTCGGTGAGGCTCCATGGCAAGCGCCGCTCCCTCGAGCATGCGCGGGTATTCCACCAGCTTTCGGATCAGGGCCAATTCTCCTTCATCGACAAGGAGATGCGCGTATTTCTTCAGGTCCTCGCGCGAAAATTCGACGCCGGGGAACTGCTCCCTCGCCTGGCGGAAGACGGAGTGGCAGCGTGCCGAGGCGTACTGCACGTAAAAGACCGGATTGTCCTTCGACTGCTCCGTCACCTTCTGGAAGTCGAAGTCCAGCGGCGCGTCGCTCTTGCGGTAGAGCATCATGAAGCGGACGGGATCGCGGCCCACCTCGTCGATGACGTCGCGCAGCGTGACGAACTCGCCCGCCCGCTTGGACATGCGCACCGGCTCGCCGCCGCGGAAGAGCTTGACCAGCTGGCAGAGCAATACCGTAAGCTTCAGCTTGCCGCCTGAAAGCGCCCGGGCCAGCGCCTCCAGGCGCTTCACGTAACCGCCGTGGTCCGCGCCAAGGATGTAGATCAGGTGCTCGAAGCCCCGCTCGTACTTGTCCTTCATGTAGGCGACGTCGGCGGCGAAATAGGTGAAGCTGCCGTCCGACTTGATGAGCGGGCGGTCGATGTCGTCGCCGACCTCGGTCGAACGGAACAGCGTCTGCTCGCGATCCTCCCAGTCCTCCGGCAGCTGGCCCTTGGGCGGCGGCAGCTTGCCCTTGTAGACATGGCCCTTGAGGGTGAGATCGTTGATAGCCGAGCGGATGGCTCCGCCATTGGCCGCGTGCAGTGACCGCTCCGAGAAGAACACGTCGTGATGGACGTTGAGCGCCGCGAGGTCGTCGCGGATCATCGCCATCATCATCTCGACAGCCTTGTCCTTGACGATGGCGAGCGCCTCGGCCTCCGGCATCTCGAGGAGCTTCGTGCCGTATTCCTTCGCCAGCGCCTCGCCCACGGGCTTGAGATAGTCGCCCGGATAAAGGCCGGCCGGGATCTCGCCGATCTGCTCACCCAGCGCCTCGCGGTAGCGCAGCATGGCCGAGCGGCCGAGCACGTCGATCTGCGCGCCGGCATCGTTGATGTAGTACTCGCGCGTCACATCGTGGCCGGTGAAGGCGAGCAGGTTTGCCAGCGCGTCGCCCACCACGGCGCCGCGGCAATGGCCGACGTGCATCGGGCCCGTCGGGTTCGCGGAGACGTACTCGACGTTGACCTTCTTGCCGCCGCCGAGATTGGAGCGGCCGTAGTCGGTACCCTCGTCGAGGATCTCGTCCAACTGGCGGTGCCAGAACGCCTGGCTCAGGCGCAGGTTGACGAAGCCCGGGCCGGCGACCGTCGCCTCGGCGACGTCAGGATCCCTGCCGAGTTCGGCCGCGAGCTTCTCGGCCAGCGCCCGCGGATTTTCGCCAACGGCCTTCGCCAGCACCATCGCTGCATTGGTGGCGAGGTCGCCGTGGCTGGCGTCCCGCGGCGGCTCGACGGTCACGCGCGTCACGTCGAGGATGCCGCCATCCCTGGGCTGCAGGCCAAGCGTTTCGATGGCCTTTTTCACCCGGGCGGAAAAATCTGCGAAGATGTTCATTGGTGGTTGTCCAGATCTTTGGTTGCCGCAACTGCGGTCTTCTTCAGCCAGCGCCCTAACGCAATTCTGGTGTGCGGTCAAACAGACGCTGATGTTCCTTGAGCGCGTAGGTGTCTGTCATGCCCGCCAGGAAGTCGGCGATGGCAATCGCCCGCACTCCCTCGTCGGCCTCATCGAGCCCCTGACACCAATCGGATGGCATGAGCATGGGATCGGCGAAATAGGCGTCGAACAGGTCGCGCACCACCTGGTCCGCCTTTGCCCGCACTGCCACCACCGACGGATGCCGGTAGAGGTTCTTGTAGAGGAAGCGCTTGAGCTCCCTCTCCTGCTCGGCCATGGCGCCGGAGAAGGTCACGATCGTCTCGCCCGCCGCGCGCACCGCGTCGGGCGACTGCGGCGCCAGCCGGTCAAGCTTCTCGCGGGCGGTGATGATGACGTCCTCGACCATCATGGTGATCTGCCGCCGCACCAGCTCGTGGGTCGTGCGCACCGGATCGAGTCCGGGATAGTGCTGGCGCACGAGCCGCAGGATCCGGCCCGGCAGCGCCACTTCCTCCAGCATCGGCAGCGTGAGCAGCCCGGAACGCAACCCGTCGTCGATGTCATGCGCGTTATAGGCGATGTCGTCGGCGATGGCCGCGCACTGTGCCTCGATGCTGGCGTAGCTCGCAAGTTCGAGATCGTTGATCGAGTTGTAGGCAAGGATGGTCGGGTGCACCGGGCCGCGCAGGCCGTTGCCCTCGGCATCCATCAGCGGACCATTGTGCTTGACGAGCCCTTCCAGGGTCTCCCACGAGAGGTTGAGCCCGTCGAACTCCGCATAGCGATGTTCAAGCCGGGTGACGATGCGCAGCGACTGGGCGTTATGGTCGAAGCCACCCCACGCGGCCATTTTCTCGTTCAGCGCGTCCTCGCCCGTGTGCCCGAACGGCGTGTGACCGAAGTCGTGCACCAGCGCAATGGCCTCCGCGAGATCCTCGTCGCAGCACAATGCCCGCGCGAGCGCCCGGGCGATCTGCGCCACCTCGATCGTATGCGTGAGCCGTTCGCGGTAGTGGTCGCCCTCATGGGCGATGAACACCTGCGTCTTGTGCTTGAGCCTTCGGAACGCGGTCGAATGGATGATCCGGTCGCGGTCGCGCTGGAAGGGCGTCCGTGTCGGACTCGCCGGCTCCGGATGCAGCCGCCCCCGCGACCTCGCCGGGTCGCAGGCGTAGGCCGCGCGCGGCCGGTAGCCGAAACCGATGCTGTCGAGGGAATGGGAAATCGTCATTGTGCCGCTTGTTGACTTGATGCCCGCACGTTCATACCTATGGCACATAAGCGAACGCAAGGTGATCACCAATGGGCGTTGATGCGAAAATCGACATGAAGGGCGTGACGCTAACGGAAGCAGCTGCCGCGCGCATCAAGCAGATTCTGGCCGAGGAGCCGGACAAGATCGCGCTGCGCATTGCCGTGGACGGCGGCGGATGCTCCGGCTTTTCCTACCGCATCGAGCTCACCGACACCCTGAACGACGACGACCGCGTGTTCGAGCGTGACGGGGCGAAGCTCTTCGTGGACGAGATCTCGCTGGTCTACATGGGCGGTTCGGAGGTCGATTTCGTGGACGACCTGATGGGCCAGTCGTTCCGCATCAACAACCCCAACGCTGTCGCCTCCTGCGGTTGCGGCACCAGTTTCTCGATCTGACCATCTCGTGAACTGTTGCCAGGTTGGCGTTTCGACGCCATCCATGCTAGAGACCGATCATACAAATGATTGTTTTTGAAGCGGCTGTATGGCAGCCGCTCTATTTTTTGGATAATCCCCATGTCCGTGCTTGAGGCAGGAGTAACGCTTCCGCAGCAGAATTCTTGGCTTTCCGAAATCCGGGCGACCATCCGTCTCGCCTGGCCGATGGTGCTCACCAATCTGGCGCAGACGGCGATGACGGCGACGGACGTCATGCTGCTCGGCCGCCTTTCGCCGGAAGCGTTGGCCGCGGGCACCCTGGGTCACAATCTCTACTTCCTCTTCACCATTGCCGGCATGGGCCTGGTGCTTGCCTCCTCCCCGATGATGGCTCAGGCGATCGGGCGCAAGCTCCACATGGTCCGCGACGTCCGCCGCACGGTGCGCCAGGCGCTGTGGCTCGCAGTGATGACTTGCGCCGTCATGTGGACCATCCTCTGGCACGCGGAGGACCTGCTTCTGCTCATCACCGCGAACGAGCGGCTCAGCGCGGACGCGGCCGAATACATGCTGACGCTGCAATGGGCGATGCTGCCCTTCTTCTGCTATATCGTCCTGCGATCCTTCCTTGCCGCCCTCGAGCGCCCGGGCTGGGCAATGCTGATTGCCTTCCTCGCCGTCTCCTTCAATGCGCTCGCCGCCTGGACGCTGATCTTCGGTCGTTTCGGCTTCCCGGCCCTGGGATTGTTCGGTGCCGGCATCGCCACCACCCTCTCCTGCACGCTTCTGTTTCTGGGACTGGTGGCTGTCATCCTCTGCGACCGCCAGTTCCGCCGCTTCCACCTGTTCGGCAACTTCTGGCGATCCGACTGGCCGCGCCTGAAGTCCATGCTGAAGCTCGGCCTGCCGATCTCCGGCATCATGACCTTCGAGGTCTCGATCTTCAACATCGCCGCCATGCTGATGGGCCGCTTCGACACGGTGACGGTGGCCGCCCACAGCATCGCCATCTCCATCGCCTCGATCAGCTTCATGTTCCCGATGGGGCTGGGACAGGCCGTGACCGTGCGCGTAGGCCGCTCCGCCGGCCGTGGCGATCTGGACGGCGTGACCCGCGCGGGCTGGGCCGCCTTCGTCCTCAGCATCTCCTTCATGGCCTTCATGGCGCTGCTGATGCTGTTTGCTCCGCGCCTGCTCATCGGCGTATATCTCGACGTGAGCGCGCCGGAGAACCAGCCGGTCGTCGCCCTGGCGACGACGTTCCTCGTCTTCGCCGCAATCTTCCAGATCGCCGACGGCGCGCAGGCGGTGACCTCCGGCATGCTTCGCGGACTGCACGACACGACCCTGCCGATGATCTACGCGGGCATCGGCTACTGGCTGATCGGCATGACCGCGAGCCTCGTGCTGGGCTTCGGCTTCGGCCTTGGTGGCGCGGGTATCTGGACGGGCCTCTGCATCGGTCTCGTGGTTGTGGCGCTTCTCCTGTTCCATCGCTGGCTGGACCGGCTGAAGCACTTCCGTGAGAACGAGATGGCGTTTCAGGCGATCCTGGTGCGCGACTGACCCGGGTTCCACCCCATTGCATCACCGGAAGGCGGCAGCGTCCCCGCAGACGCTGCCGCCTTCTGTTTGTACGATCGCGTGCTATGCTCTTGCGAGATGCGGATTCGGATAAGTGAGGAGGCTCCATGAGGCCGATCCAGCTGCTTGCAGCCGCCAGCCTGGCTGTTTTCGCCCAGGCCATACCCGCCGTTGCCCAGTCCCAGCCGCCCTATCTCGATGACCGTTCGAGGCCGCAGCAGCTCATCCGCTCGCTCTACAACGCGATCAACCGGCACGAGTACGGACGCGCCTACAGCTACTTCGCCGATCCGCCGGCCCCGTCCTTCGACGACTACGAGAAGGGCTTTGCCGGCACGCAGAGCGTCGAGGTCCTGACCGGCGTACCCTTTGCGGATGCGGGAGCGGGAACGGTACGCTATCACCTGCCCGTCGCCATTCTCGCGCAGAACACCAATGGCGAGGCGCATGTGTTCGCCGGCTGCTATGTCCTGCGTCTGTCGAGCCCGACCGCGCAGACCACGCCCTACACGCCGATGGTGATCGAGTCGGGCAGACTGCGCCCCGCCAATGGCGATCTGGCGGCCGTCCTGCCCACGCGCTGCAGCGACGACGAGCCGGAGCGGACGGAGGACGAGCTTCTGCTTCAGCAGGCGCGCGAGGCGTTCAGGGCGATTTACGGCGGCGAATGCCAGATCTCCGACACCGAGGAGGAGGACGACGCGCCGCGGCATTACCGCATCAGCTGGCGTCCTTCCTGGGGCTCGGAGGACACGCCGGACGAGGAGCTCGATCTGTTCCGCTTCTTCTGTTACCGCGGCGCCTACAACGAGGTGCATGCCTATCTCGTCCGGAGCGACCTGACGGGGTCCATCGTCCCCCTCGCCTTTGCCACGCCGGAGCTGGAGATCACCTACGAGGACGACGACAGCGAGAAGCCGGCGACCGACATCAGGATCGTCGGTTATCAGGCCGAAAACATGCTGGTGAACTCCGACTACGATCCGGACTCGATGACCATCACTTCTCACAGCAAGTGGCGTGGGTTGGGCGATGCCTTCTCGAGCGGCACCTGGCTGTTCCGGCAGGGCAAGTTCACGCTGGTGAAATACGAAGTGGACCCGTCCTATGATGGCGAGATCAACCCGGTAACCGTGCTGGATTACGATACCGCGCCCTGATTGACGGGGATTGTTGCCGCTTTGCTGGCACTGCCCGGTCCCAGAACGGTCGCTGGCATGTGCGGGGCAACGGCCATCGCCAGCGATGAGCAGATGCCTCACCCCCGCGCGGAGAGCATCCAGTTGATGGCGTCGCGCCAATCGATCATGCGGATTGGCGTGCCGTGCGAGCCCGTCTCGAAGCGGACGAAGCGGATCGGATAGCCCGGAAACGCCTTTCGGACCTTGCGGTGAAAGCTTTCCACCGCCCCGACCGGAAACACGCGGTCCTGGCTTCCGTGCCCGATCAGGATGGGCACGCGCAGGTGTATTGCCGCCACGTTGCGGAAATCGTTCTGCCACATGGAGCCGAGCAGCAGGATGCCACCCAGCAGCGGCGAGATGTCCGGGCGGTCGGCGAGCTTCCAGCACAGCGCGCCGCCCATCGAGCCGCAGGCGATGATGACCGGCGCGCCGGGTGAAGCTTCCCGGTAGTGGCGGATCAGAACGGCGATCTGCGCCGCCCCCATGTCGCCGAAGTTGCTCACATCAGGCGAGAGATAGAGGCCGCCGTTGCGGACCATGAGATTCTTGATGCGGTTGAAGTTGCCGCCGAAGGTGTAGTCGTTAACGCCCTGCAGGCGGTTGCCGCCCTGCCCGTGCAGATAGATGGTGATGAGACGGGCACCCTTCGTGCGGCCCACCGTCATGTGGCGCACGGAGCCGAACAGCGTCTCAAGCACTGCCTCCCGCTGAACGCGCCGGGGGGAGAGGTCGACGTAGGCGCCGCGTACCTTCTTCTCAGGCACCTCGTCGCGCTGGTGAATGTCGCGTTTCTCCTGGTAGTCGACGACCATCCGGTAGCCGTTGTCGTCCATCGCCAGGATGCCGGGATAGGCGAACAGCCCGTCCTTGAACGGGGCAAGCTCGAAGGCCGCGACGGGCGCCGGGGACGACAGCAGAGCTGCCGCCGCGATCAGCACGGCGCGGATCAGGCGTCCCGGGCGGCGGCAGAAGCTCGTCACCGTCGCAGCACGCCTCCTGCCGCTTGAAGCACGTCGGGCGTGTCCACGTCGAGGCTCGCCGCCGGGCCGAGTTCCACGTCGACGACCTCGAGCGGCGCCGTTTCGATGATCCGCCGCGCGCCCGTGTCCCCTTCCAGCTCCATAACCTCCGGGAAGAGAGCGCGCGGCAGGATGACCGGATTGCCGCGCTTGCCGCCGTGGGTGGCGCGCACGATCGCCTTGCCGCCCGCCTGCACGAAGGCGTCGATCATGCGGTCAAGGTCTTGCGTTGTTACCGCAGGCATATCGGCCAGTACGATGAGCGCGCCCGCGACCGTTTCCGGCATGGCGCGGATGCCTGCCTTGAGCGAGGAGGAAAGCCCGTCAGCGTAATCCGGATTGATCACGCGCTCGATGGCCAGCCCGTCGAGTGCCTCGCCCACCTCTTCCGCCTGATGGCCGAGCACGGCGACCGAGAAGGCCGTCCGGCTGGCGAGCACCCGCTTCGCCGATCGGCGCACCAGCGCCTCGCCATCGAATTCCGACAACAGCTTGTTGCCCGTTCCCATGCGGCTCGAACGCCCGGCCGCCAGCAGCATGGCGCCAACCGTCACCGCCTTTGGCCTGTCAGCCGCCTCGCGCAGCTGCGGCCGGGTGGGAATTTCCATCAGCAGCCCGCCGACGCCCATGCCCGCGAGCACCTTCGGCGTCACCTCCACATCCGCCAGGATACGGTCAAGCACCCAGTCGAAGCCGTTGAGCTTGGGGCTGCGGGCGCAGCCCGGCGCGCCGAGCACCGGCTTGTCACCAAGGCGACCGAGAATGAGCAGGTTGCCGGGGTCGACCGGCATGCCGATCCGCTCCACCGTTCCGCCTGCAAGGCGGATCGCTGCCGGGATCACGTCATCCTCGTCGCACACCGCCGACGCGCCGAAGACGATGACCATATCGTTGTCGGCAATCAGCGTGCGGATGGCTTCCGCCACCGCACTCTCGTCGTGGGCCGCGCGGATCTCGCGCGTGATGCTGCTCCCCGAGCGCGCAAGCCGCCCCTGGGTGATGCGCGCGGTTTTGTCGAGCACGCTCGTCTTCAGGATGGGAAGCTCCGTCTGGACGAGGCCAACCTTCCGCGCACGGAAGGGGCGGACGGCAAAGGCCTCGCGCTGCCGGCAGATGAGTTCCGCATCCGCCACCAGCCGTTCCGGCACGGCAAAGGGAATGACCTTGATGGTGGCCACCATCTGCCCCGCTTCCACGCTTGTGTTGGGGGCAAGCGTGGCAATGGTGATGGCGGGATCGACGCTGTTCACCGCGTCGATCAGCACCGCGTCGACGGTGAACAGGCCTGCCGCCGTCGCATGGAGATTGACGCGGCCCGTGGCCGGCGCGCGCACCTCGACATTGTCGAAACGCAGCGCTGCGGCAATGCGCGCCGCAGCCTCGTCCTCGTCGAGGTCGCCCTCATCCAGCTTCGCTGCCGTCACCTGCCCGATTCCGGCCGCGCGGAGACTGGCAATGTCTCCGGCTGTCAGGCGGTGCGCCTTGGGAATGCGCCTGCCGTCAACATTGATCGCATGGGCGAGCAGTGCGCCTTCAGCCTCCTCCAGTCTGAAGACACCGAATTTCAAGCTGCCACCTCCCCGTCCTCTTGGAGACCCCGCGTCCGAAATGCCTGGATCACTTCCGCCAGCACTGCCACCGCGATCTCCGCCGGGCTCGATGCGCCGATGTTAAGCCCGATCGGTGCATGGATACGGGCGATCGCCTCCGGCAACACTCCCGCTTCTGTTAGCCGCTCGACGCGCTTGGAATGCGTCTTCCGGCTGCCGAGCGCGCCAACATAGAAGCATCCCGCCTCGAGCGCGGCTTTCAGCGGATAGTCGTCGATCTTCGGATCGTGGGTGACCGCTGCCAGCGCGCAATAGGGATCGAGCGGCTCGCGTCCGAGCACCACCTCCGGCCATTCGGCATCAAGCCGCACGTCGGGGAAGCGTTCTGCCGACGCGAAGGCCGTGCGAGGGTCGATGATGTGCACGTCGAAGCCGGCGATCTTCGCCATGGGCGCCAGCGCCTGGCTGATGTGAACCGCGCCGATGATGACGAGCCTCGGCGGCGGCACGTGGACGTTGAGAAAGAACTGCCGCCCCTCCGCCTCCACCGTGACGGAGCGGCCCGAGCGGAAGGCATTGGCGATGTGCGCCCCGAGTTGGCCCGCGACCGGATCGCCTTCGGCGACCACACGGTCGCGCCCATCGCCGAGGTCGGTGACAAGGATGGCCGCTCGCCGCGCGCGGCGCAATTCGTTCAGTTTCTTGAGGGAATAGGGATCCATGCCGTTTCAGCCCAGCCGTTCCACGTAGACCTTGATGCGTCCGCCGCAGGAGAGGCCGACCCGCCAGGCGGTCTCGTCCGCCACGCCGAACTCGAGCATCCGGGGCTCGCCGCTGGCAATCACGTCGGCGGCCTCGGCCACCACGGCGCCTTCCACGCAGCCACCCGAGACGGAGCCCTCGAAATTGCCGTCGGCGTCGATCACCAGATGGCTGCCGACCGGTCGCGGCGCCGATCCCCAGGTCTCGATGACGGTGGCGATGGCAACGTTTCGCCCCGCCTTCATCCATTCCTCGGCGATCATCAGTGGATCATTTTCCTGCATGGTTCCCACCTCCGATGCTCACCATCCGGCATGGCATCGCCGGATCGTCGTTATGCGACAGTATCGTTATGCGACAGTATGATGCCGAGCTTGCGGCCTTGCCAAGCCCCGTGCGCCGGACGCCGGATGGCACCGCCGCGAAATCTCCGTCAGCGACGCGCAAAGGTCGGCCAGCGAATTCAGGTTATGGATGGGCCTGAGCTCGTCCACGTGCGGGAGCATCGCCTGCATGCCGCGCGCGAGCGGCTGAAATCCCTCGTAACGCAAAAGCGGATTGAGCCAGACAAGTCTGCGGCAGGACTTGTGCAGCCGCTCCATCTCATGCGCCAGCACGCTCACGTCATCGCGCTCCAGCCCGTCGGTGATGAGCAGCACCACGGCCCCCTGCCCCAGCACACGCCGCGACCAGAGCCGGTTGAATGTGGCGATCGCCTCGCCGATCCTTGTGCCGCCCGACCAGTCTTTCACCGCCGCCGCGCATTCCGCCAGCGCCTCGTCCGGGTCGCGGTGGCGCAATTGCCGCGTGAGATTGGTAAGCCGCGTGCCGAACACGAAACTGTGCACCTTGCGCCGTCGCTCGGTGAGAGCGTGCAGAAAATGCAGGAAGATGCGCGAATACTGGCTCATCGAGCCGGAAATGTCGGCAAGGATCACCAGCGGCGGATGCACCACGCGCGGCGAGCGGAACCGCGGCAGGATGAGGTCGCCGCCGGTCCGGAGCGCTGCGCGCATCATCGCGCGCGGGTCGATCCTGCGGCCGGAGGGATCTGCGCGGTAGCGGCGCGTCGCCACCAGATCGTCAGGCAGGACAAGCTCCTTCATCGCGCGCTTGGCGAGGGCGATCTCTTCCGCCGTCATCTGCGCGAAATCCTTGGTGCGGAGCACTTCGTTCGCCGAGAGGCTCAGCCGCGCGTCGATCTCGACTTCTTCCCACTTGACGCGCTCGTTCTCCTTGTCCCGGTTGAACATCGCGTCGGTGGCCCGCGTCTCGCCCGCCTTCGGCTTTTCCTTCTCCGCACCCGCCGGCGCGACCGGCAACAGGAGCGAGAGCATCTTCTCCACCACTCCGCGCGAGCGCCAGAACATGTTGAAGGCCGCGTCGAAGACCGCATGGTCCTCGCGCCGGTTCACGAGCACCGAATGCAGTGTCCAATAGAAGTCCTCGCGCGAGCCGATGCCCGCGGCGAGCACGGCGGAGACGGCGTCCGCCACCGCTCCTGGTCCAACCCGCAGGCCCGCCTTGCGCAACACGCGCGCGAAATAGACGATGTTGTCGGCGAGCCGTCCGTCGGGATCGGCCCGTTCAGTCGCTGCAAGCGGATGCCCGTCCCCCATCATGCACCCGTGCTGAGCTCAGCCTTGACCTCGCTGAGGATCTTCACCGCCTCGCCCGACTGCATCCGCGCAATGTCATCCTGGTACTTGAGCAGCACGCCCAGCGTATCGGACACGGTCTCGGGATCGAGCGCCAGCTTGTCGAGCTCGGTGAGCGCCGTCGCCCAGTCGATGGTTTCGGCCACGCCCGGCACCTTGAACAGGTCGATCTGCCGCAGCTTCTGCACGAAGGCCACTACCTCGCGCGACAGCTGCTCTTTCGCGCCCGGCACCTTGCGTCGGACGATCTCGAGCTCCCGTTCCGCATCCGGATAGTCCACCCAGTGATAGAGGCAGCGGCGTTTGAGCGCGTCGTGGATCTCGCGTGTGCGGTTGGTGGTGATGATGACGATCGGCGGCTCCGCCGCCTTGATCGTGCCGAGCTCGGGGATCGTCACCTGGTAGTCCGACAGGATCTCGAGCAGGAACGCCTCGAAGGCCTCATCCGTGCGGTCGAGCTCGTCGATCAGAAACACCGGCGCTTCGCCCGGCAGGCCCGACAGCGCCTCCAGCACCGGCCGCCGAATGAGATAGCGCTCGGAAAAGACATTGCGCTCCATGAGATCCCGGTCGGTCAGGCCCGCGGCCTCGTCCATCCGGATCTCGATCATCTGTGCGGCATAGTTCCACTCGTAGACTGCCGAGGAAACGTCCAGTCCCTCGTAGCACTGGAGCCGGATGAGCCTGCGTCCCAGTGTCTCGGCCAGAACCTTGGCGATCTCGGTCTTGCCCACACCCGCCTCGCCCTCGAGGAACAACGGCCGCTTCATCTTGAGGCTGAGGAAGAGAACAGTCGCCAGCGCCCGGTCGGCCACGTAGCCGCCCGCGGAAAGCAGCTCCAGCGTCTCGTCAATGCTCTTGGGAAGCGGTCTCGGCGCCGTGGTGTTCATGTCTCCTCCCCATTGTCATTCGGCCAGCACCCTGTACTTGCGATCGTGATAGAGCAGCGGCCGCCGGTGATCGCCGATGAGGATGCCCTTCACCCGGCCGAAGTAGATGCGGTGCGTCGCCATTTCCTTGGCTTCAAGAAGCTGACAGTCGAACACCGCGAGCGCGCCTTTCAGCACCGGCGCTCCCGTCACCAGCGTCTCCCAGCGACCATAGCCGAAGCGCTCCTCGGCAGGCACGCCCGCTAGTCCGGAGAAAACATGCGCGATCGGCTGCTGGTCGGCGGCCAGCGTGTTCAGCGCGAATACTCCATTCTCGAGAAACAGCTCGTTGGACGTGTTCTGCCGGTTGAGACAGACGAGGACCGTCGGAGGATCGTCCGAAACCGAGCAGGCGGCGATGGCCGTGACCCCTCGTTTGCCCGCTGCGCCGTCTGTGGTGACGATGTGAACAGCCCCCGCAAACTGTGCCATGGCATCGCGGTACTGCTGCGAGGTGATTTCGTTGGTCTTCAGCAAGGCAAACCCCATTTGCGTCTAAGATAGGCGTAGCGGCAACAGTTGCAACTGAAAGCATTTATTTCGTGTCCGGCAAATGTTTCAGCGCAATTGTCACGTCTTTTTCGCCGGCGGGGGGATGGCAGGGGCCCTGCCCGCACCGTCTTGCGCCACTGTTGCTCGTACCGCCTGTTGCACCGGAGCCCGCGTCCGATTACCAGAGAATAAGCAAGAGTATAGGTGCGGTGCAGGTGCGGAGTATCATTACCCATTCGCTGCGTATGACGGGGCTGGCCCTTCTGTCCATGGGCCTGGTGTCGCTGGGACATATGGCCCCGGCCGGGGCGCAGGACGTGAAGATAGGGCTCGTTGCACCGCTGTCCGGAACCTTCGCCCTGCTCGGCGAGCAGTTCGCCAATGGTGCCCGCGTCGCGGTGAAGGACGATGGCATCGCGCTCGAGGAGGTGGATGATTCGTGCACGGCCGAGGGCGGCGAGCAGGCCGCCAGCAAGCTGCTGGAAGCGGAGGTAACCGTCGTTGTCGGCTTCCTCTGCACGCCGTCGCTGGAAGCGGCCCTGCCGCTTCTCACCGAACGCGGCATTCCCGTCCTCACGCCCGTCCGCACGCCCAACATCACCGACACGAAGAACCGCACCGGCTGGCTCGTCTGGCGTATCGCCCCCCGCCTCGACGACGAGGCCAACGCCGTCGCCCGCCTGCTGGTCAGGGCCTGGCGCGACAAGCACTTCGCCATTATTGACGACGGCACGATCTACGGCCGCGAACTGGCCGAACACCTGCGCGCCGAGGCGGAACTCGCCGGCCTGAAGCCTGTGCTGTTCGACACCTTCCGCCCCGGCCTCGACAATCAGATCGGGCTCGTCGGCCGGCTGCGCCGTTCCGGCGCGACCCATGTCTTCGTCGGCGGCGACCGTTCCGACATCGCCATCATCGCGCGCGATGCCCGCAAGCTCGGCTACGATGTCGTGCTGGCCGGCGGCGAGGCGCTGCGGGCGGCCGACGACGCGGTCCGCCTATCGAAGGGCGTGTTGATGATCGCCCCACCGCTCTGGGAGGAGCTTGCCTCCCCTGACCTGCTCGACAAGTTCAGGCAGGAGGGGATAATCCCAGAAGGCTATACGTTGCTCGGCCATGCCGCCGTGGACATTGCGGCCGGCGCCGCGCGCGCCGCCGCTGCCGACGGCACATCGATTACCGATCAGTTGCAGGGCTTCAGCTTCGACACCGCGGTCGGCGTGATCCGCTTCAACGACAAGGGCGATCTCGCGAACAGTCTCTACCGCCTCTACGCTTATGACGGCATGCACTTTGTGGAAGAGAAGGACTAGCATGTTCCGCACGGGGCCGCTCAATCTCATCACCGACGTCGCCGGGCTGAAGGTGGGCAACGCGCAGGACAACCGGCTCAAGTCGGGTGTCACGGTCCTGGTCTGCGAGGAGCCGTCCGTGGCGAGCGTCCAGGTGCTGGGCGGCGCGCCCGGAACGCGCGAGACGGATCTGCTCGAGCCCCACATGCTGGTGCAGGCGGTGAACGCCCTCGTACTCTCCGGCGGTTCCGCCTTCGGCCTTGATGCGGCCTCGGGCGTCCAGGCCGCCCTGCGCGAAGAGAGCCAGGGCTTTGCTGTCGCGGGTCACATCGTTCCCATCGTCCCCGCCGCCATCCTCTTCGATCTGGCGAATGGCGGTGACAAGGACTGGGGCCGCTTTCCGCCCTACCGCGAGCTCGGCTACGAGGCGGCCCGCACCGCCTCCGCTGGCCCATTCACCCTCGGCTCCGTCGGCGCAGGCACCGGCGCCCTCGTCGCCGGACTGAAGGGCGGCCTCGGCTCGGCTTCCACCGTCCTGCCGAACGGCATCACTGTCGGCGCGCTTGTGGCCGTCAATGCCGTGGGTACGCCCACCATGGGCGACAGCAGACATTTCTGGGCCGCGCCTTTCGAGGTGGGCGACGAGTTCGGCGGCCTCGGCTTGCCCGGCGAACTGCCGCCGGGCACGCAGGAAATCCGCCGCAAGCAGCTCCCCCCGCAGGGCAATACGACCATCGGCATCATCGCCACCGACGCCCGGCTCACCAAGGCCGACGCGAAGCGCCTGGCCGTCGCCGCCCATGACGGCTTTACCCGGGCGCTCTGGCCCGCGCACACGCCGCTCGATGGCGATCTCGTCTTCTCCTTGGCGACGGGCAGCAATGACGCAGCACTAGATCCCGCTGGCCTTGTGGAGCTGTACGCCGCTGCTGGCGCCACTATGGCGCGCGCCATCGCCAGGGGCGTCTATCACGCCACGCGCGAAGACGGGGACCTTCTGCCCACCTGGCGCGAGCGCTTCGGGGGATAGCACCCGCCGCGCGGGCTGTTTCCCCTTCCGCCTCCCTGTGGCAAGCTGCATGCTTTGAACGGGAGATTTCGCCATGTTCATTGTTCGTCTTGCCCTTGCGCTTGCTTTTGCCCTTCCGGCCCTTTCGACCGTCCGCGCCGGTGATGTCGCCGAGCTGGAGATCCTGGGCTTCAGCGCCGACGGCAAGATCTTTGCCTTTGAGGAATACGGCGTTCAGGATGGCTCCGGCTTTCCCTACGCCAACCGCTATTATATCGATACCGAGACCGACAAGTTCCTGCCCGGCACCCCCATCCGCGCCCGTATCGACAATGAGAACGCGACCGTCGCCGATGCCCGCGGGCAGGTGAAGAGCAACGCCCAGTCGGTCATCTCCGACGAGGTCCTGGCCGCCCATCGCGGTCACACCGCCGGCTTCAGTCCGGTGACGGAACTGTCCGGCGACCCGTTCCGGATGACCGTCAACCCGCGTCCCGTCTTCCCGCCGATCGACACGCCTCTCGAGTTCCGCCTGGAGGAACAACTGATCGACGCTCCCGACAGCTGCGAGCTCTTCGGCGCCCGCATCGGCTTTCGCCTGTTCCGCGTGACCGTCGAGGACGGAGCGCGCACGCAACTGATCCACGAGGACCGGACCATCCCGTCCAGCCGCGGCTGCCCGCTCGGCTACCGGATCGCAGCCGTGGAGACCTTCTATCCCAAGGACCGCAGCCCGGTCTTTGCGGTACTGATCGCCATGCGGACCGGCGGCTTTGAAGGCCCCGACTACCGCTATCTTGCCGTTACCGGACGCTTCTGAGCCGTCCTGCCGCGCTGTGGCGCGACCCGCACCGGCGGGCCATCGCCGCAGTGCGCGCTTCGGCCTGTGTTTTTGCTGCCCGTGTCCGTTGACAGGGGAGCGTTGTCTGTTAAACCGCCAGCAGCCCTCACAAACCGTTAGGAAAGCCAATGATCCCGCGCTACTCGCGTCCTGAAATGGCGGCAATCTGGTCGCCCGAGACCAAATTCCGGATCTGGTTCGAGATCGAGGCCCATGCGGCCGATGCCATGGCCGAGCTTGGCATCATCCCGAAGGAAGCAGCCCGCGTCATCTGGGAAAAGGGCGGGCCGGCCACGTTCGACATCGACCGCATCGACGAGATCGAGCGCGAAACGAAACACGACGTCATTGCCTTCCTGACGCATCTGGCCGAGATCGTTGGCCCCGAGGCCCGTTTCGTCCACCAGGGCATGACCTCGTCCGACGTGCTCGACACCTGCCTCAGCGTCCAGCTGGTGCGCGCGAGCGACATTCTGCTGAAGGATCTGGACGACCTGCTCGCCGCCCTGAAGAAGCGCGCCTTCGAGCACAAGTACACCGTCACCATTGGCCGCAGCCACGGCATCCACGCCGAGCCGACAACCTTCGGCATCAAGCTGGCCCAGGCCTATGCTGAGTTCAGCCGCGCCCGCGCGCGCCTCGTCAATGCCCGCGAGGAGATCGCAACCTGCGCCATTTCCGGTGCGGTCGGCACCTTCGCCAATATCGACCCGCGCGTTGAGGCCCATGTGGCCGAGAAGATGGGCTTGAAGCCCGAGCCGGTCTCCACGCAGGTCATCCCGCGCGACCGCCATGCGATGTTCTTCGCCACCCTGGCGGTGATTGCCTCCTCCATCGAACGCCTTGCCGTCGAGGTCCGCCACCTGCAGCGCACGGAAGTGCTGGAGGCCGAGGAATATTTCTCGCCCGGCCAGAAGGGTTCCTCGGCCATGCCGCACAAGCGCAACCCGGTGCTCTCCGAGAACCTGACGGGCCTCGCCCGCATGGTCCGCGCCTATGCCCTGCCGGCGCTGGAGAACGTCGCCCTCTGGCACGAGCGCGACATCTCCCATTCCTCCGTCGAGCGCATGATCGGCCCGGACGCTACTGTCACCCTCGACTTTGCGCTCGCCCGCCTCACCGGCCTGATCGAGAAGCTCGTGGTCTACCCCGAGAACATGGAGAAGAACCTCAACAAGTTCCGTGGCCTTGTCCACTCGCAGCGCGTGCTTCTCGCTCTCACCCAGGCCGGCGTGAGTCGCGAGGACGCCTACCGCCTCGTTCAGAGAAACGCCATGAAGGTGTGGGAACAGGACGCTGATTTCCTTGAGGAACTGCTGGCCGACAAGGACGTCCGCGCGGCCCTCTCGGAAGAGGAGATCCGCGAGAAGTTCGACCTCGGCTACCATACCAAGCACGTGGACACGATCTTTGAGCGCGTGTTCGGCGAGAGCTGAAACCCGCTTCCTGCGCTCTCCCTTCATTGGGGAAGCCTGTCGAACCATCAGCCTGTCAAATGAGGGGTAGAGCCCGGCAGCCTCTGAAGCTTAGATCGCTGAACCCGGGCCTCGAACAGGCCCGGCATACGGGACGGGTGGAAATGCAAAGGCCGCGGACTGTGCCCGCGGCCTTTTCCTTGCCTGGAGGAACAACCGTTCTCACACCATCCGGATGACCGTGCCCCACGGGTCTTCGCAATCCGTCCCGGCTCGCTCCGCCGGGACCTTGAGTGCCACCCAGGCAAGACCGCTGCGGCCCTCGTCGCGCCGCCCGGCGCCGGCGCTTTGCCAGGAATTGGCGCCGATGTGGTGGTGGTAGCCGCCCGTAGACAGGAACACAGCCTGCGGTCCGTAGTGGGCCGTGGTGTCGAAGCCCATCGTCTCGTTCCACCACCGCTCCGCCTCGGCCGGATTGCCCACGCGCAGGTGCACGTGGCCGATGACCGTGTTCGCTGGCGCCTGCGTGTAGGGCAAGGTTCCGCCCGGCGTCGCCATCAGGTCGCGGAAGTCGAGCGGCAGCGTCTTCATCACCACCTCACCGCCTTGCCACTGCCATTGCCCGTTCGGACGGTCTGCGTAGATTTCGATCCCGTTGCCCTCGGGGTCGGTGAGATAGATGGCCTCGCTCACCAGATGATCGGACGCGCCCTCGACCGGAATGAGCTTCTCGATGGCACGATGGACCCATCGCGCGAGATCGGCGCGCGTTGGAAGCAGGAAGGCCGTGTGGAAGAGCCCGGCCTCGCGCGGATTGTCCGGTTTGAGCGCCCTGTCTTCCTGGATCGTGAGCAGCTTGCGGCCGCCGGCGCCGAGCACGATACCGTCCGCACTGCGCGACAGTTCGTCAAGGCCGAGCAGATTGCGGTAATAGGCGGCAAGCGCATCGGCATTGCGTGCCTTCAGCCCCACGTCGGAAATGCTGATCGGCGTGGTGGCGGCGAAGGGAACTTGTGTCATCGAACGGTCTCCGGCCAGTCCGGGCGAAAGGAGCGCACGCGCGCTCCCCACTCGGCGAGAATCATCCCCGACATTTGTTATCATTGCGAACGATGCGCAATGCTCTCCGCGGGAACAACGTGTTCAGCATTCGGAAACAATGCGTGTGCGGAGCCAAGTTGCATCATCAGCATCAGGCAGGGTAAAGGGCGGATCATGAAAGCCAAGGACGCAGACATTCTGATCGTGCCCGGATTCGCCAATTCCGGCCCTGACCACTGGCAGAGCCGCTGGCAGGCCCGCCTTCCCTCGGCCCGCCGGGTCGAGCAGCGGGAATGGCTCAAGCCTGTCCTGGAGGACTGGGTGAGCACGCTGGCCGAGACCGCCAACGCCGCCACGAGGCCGCTGGTGCTGGTCGGCCATTCGCTGGGCGTCCCGACCATCATTCACGCGCTGCCGCACATCCGCGCGAAGATCGCGGGCGCCTTCCTGGTCGCGCCCCCTGATGTCGCAAGCCCCAACATCCGCCCGAAGCACTTCATGACTTTCGGGCCCTATCCACACCAGCGCCTGCCGTTTCCATCCATCGTCGTGGCGAGCCGCAACGACCATTACGCAAGCTTCGAAACGGTGGAGAAGCTTGCCAGCGCGTGGGGCTCGCTGCTGCTGGATGCGGGGGAAGCCGGCCACATCAATACTGACGCCGGCTACGGCCCATGGCCGGAAGGCGGCATCGCCTTCGCCCGTTTCGTCTCCAGGCTGTGATCACTTCCCCTCATGCCCCGCCTGGCGCGGCGTGGGGAAGCTGAGGGCAGCTTAAACCACCTCGAGGCGCCGGTGCGGCGCGGGCGGAAGCTCCACGGCAATTCCGTCTCCCGCCCGAATGACGCCGCCTTCGATGACGATCCCCATCACGCCAGCCTTGCGGATCACCCGCCCGTCCGGCGTCTTGTCAAGCAGCGCGTACATGAGCCCCTCCTGAAATCCTTCGATGAGCTTGCACGGGCTGCGCAGACCGGTGATCTCCACCACCGCCTCATCCCCGATCCTGAGCCGCGTGCCGGCCGGCAGGTCGAGCAACGCGATGCCCTGCGTGGTGATGTTCTCGCCGATGGCGCCGGGATAGACCTCGAAGCCCTGCGCCCCGAGCTCCTTCAGCGTCTCCTGTGCGATGAGATGCACCTGCCGCAGGTTTGGCTTCTCGGGGTTCTTCGCCCGGGCGTGGCGGTGCATGACGGTCGGGCCCGCATGAGCGTCGCCCTCGACGCCGAGACCCGCTATGAGTCTGATGGAGGTTTGCACCGGCTTGGTGAAACTGTGCGTTGGCGAGGCTGCCACCGCGACGACACTGCCATTCATGGGGAGATGCCTTCTGCTGGACGGGGAATGCCCGTCCAGCGCTTACAGGCTTGCCCGGGCTGCGGCAAGCAGATTGCTTGCACCCTGAGCCATGTAGACGTTTTCATTGCCGATGGCGAAGAAGCGGAACCCGGCCTTGTGGAACCGGCCGACTGTTGGCGGATCGGTGATGTAGATGCCCGCGTGCTTGCCTGCGGCCACCGCCTTCCGGCCGACCGCCGCGATGGCGTCCATGATGTCCTCGGCCAGCGGGTCGATCCTCTCCCCGCGGAACCAGGCGATGGAGAAGTCCGACGGCCCAACGAACACCCCGTCGATTCCCCCGACGCCGAGGATCTCGTCCACGAGCGCATAGGCCTCGCGCGTCTCGATCATGGCAAGCGCCAGCGTGTTCCGGTTGGACTCCCTGAGCCACTCCTGCGGATCGGTCCTGCCCATGCGCTGCATGCCGAGATAAGGCGCCCACGAGCGCTCGCCGAGCGGGGGATACTTCATGTGGGCAGCGAAGCGCCGCGCGTCCTCGACCGTGTTGATCATCGGCGCGATTACGGCCTCGGCGCCGAAGTCGAGCGCGCGGCTCGCCATGTCGAACCTGCCGACGGGAATGCGCACCACCCCGTGCCGGGCGGAAGCCGTGATCGGTAGAAGGGAGCGCTCCACGCTCCCTTCGTCATGCGCGCCGTGCTGCATGTCGAGGGTGATGGCCTCGAACTCGAGTCCGGCGATGGCCTCCACCACACCGGCGTGAGCGAGGCCCGACCATGCCGAGAACACTGCCTCTCCGCGCGTCAGGCGTTCGGCCAGCAAGGTCATCGGCTAGTCCTGCGGATTGATCTGGTTGGTCGCTTCGGTCAGCAGGTCGACCATCCTGGTGCGGATCTCCTCGTCGGAGATGGAAATGCCTGCCGCGTCGAAATCCGCGCGGATCTTCCGGAAGACGTCTTCGTCGCCCTTCTCCCGGAGGTCGGCCTTGATGACCTCGCTGACATAGGCTTCCGGATCCTTGCCTAGCTTTTTTGCTGCCCAGACGCCGAGGAGCCTGTTTCGCCGCGAGATGATCTTGAACTTGGTCTCCTCATCGTGGGCGAACTTGCGCTCGAAAGCCTCCTCACGTTCTTTCAGGGTGCTCATACGCTCTAACCTCCAGTAGAAGTTCTTCATGGAAGCGAACCTGAAGACGGCTGCGCCGTCAAGTGAAGGACGCATCTTGCCGCACAATGGTTGATAGACGCAAATCGCAATTGAGATGGCGCACCAATTGCGCTAAGAGCGCCCCAAGCCGTGTTGGCCGTGTATCTTGCCGAGTCAGGCCGCAAACACCATCTGAAAGACCGGCAATCTAACTCAGAGTTAACGCTATGACCCGTCGCCGCCGCATTTACGAAGGCAAGGCCAAAATCCTCTATGAAGGCCCCGAGCCAGGTACTCTCATCCAGTTCTTCAAGGACGACGCGACAGCGTTTAACGCCAAGAAGCACGAGGTCATCGACGGCAAGGGCGTGCTGAACAACCGCATCTCCGAGCACATCTTCGAGAACCTCAACCGGATCGGCATTCCCACGCACTTCATTCGCCGTCTCAACATGCGTGAGCAGCTGATCAAGGAAGTTGAGATCATTCCGCTCGAGGTTGTGGTGCGCAACATCGCTGCCGGCTCGCTGGCCAAGCGCTTTGGCCTCGAGGAAGGCACGGTGCTGCCGCGTTCGATCATCGAGTTCTATTACAAGGCCGACGCGCTCGATGACCCGATGGTCTCCGAGGAGCACATCACGGCCTTTGGCTGGGCGACCCCGGCCGAGCTCGACGACATCATGTCGCTCGCCATCCGCATCAACGACTTCCTGTCCGGCCTGTTCCTTGGCGTCGGCATCCAGCTCGTCGACTTCAAGATCGAGTGCGGCCGTCTGTGGGAAGGCGATACGATGCGCATCGTGCTCGCCGACGAGATTTCGCCGGACTCCTGCCGTCTCTGGGACATTGCGACCAAGGACAAGCTGGACAAGGACCGCTTCCGCCGCGACATGGGCGGCCTGGTCGAGGCCTATCAGGAAGTGGCGCGCCGTCTCGGCATCATGGGTACCAACGAGACGCCCAAGCCCTCCGGGCCGGTTCTCGTGAGCAGCAAGGACGACGGCGAGACCCGCCACTAAGCGTTGATCGAACCGACGGCTCCCGTGACGGGAGCCGCTGGACTTTTTGCAGGACCGCAGGAGATCAGTCAGAGTGACCAAGGCCCGAGTTATCGTTACGTTGAAGAATGGCGTCCTCGACCCCCAGGGCAAGGCGATTGAAAGCGCGCTGGGCGGTCTGGGCTTCGCCGGCATCGGTTCCGTCCGCCAGGGCAAGGTGTTCGACATCGTTCTCGAGGAGACCGATCCGGCCAGGGCTGAGGCTGCCCTGAAGAAGATGTGCGAGCAGCTGCTCGCCAACACGGTCATCGAGGACTACAGCATCACTATCGGCTGACCGCTGGTCCCCGTCCGCCTCCCCTGACGCTATCCGGAACGAATGCCATGAAATCAGCAGTCATCCAGCTCCCCGGCCTCAACCGCGACCGCGACATGATCGCGGCGCTGACGAAGATTTCGGGCAAGGCGCCGGTCACGGTGTGGCAGACTGAGACGGAGCTTCCCGACGTCGACCTGATCGTCATCCCTGGCGGCTTTTCCTATGGCGACTACCTGCGCTGCGGCGCGATTGCCGCGCGCATGCCGGTGATGCGCGCCGTGGCCGACAAGGCCGCGAAGGGTGTCACGGTGATCGGTGTCTGCAACGGCTTCCAGATCCTGCTCGAGGCGGGCCTGCTGCCCGGTGCGCTGATGCGCAACGCCTCGCTCAAGTTTGTCTGCCGTGAGGTGAAGCTCGAGGTCGCCAACGCCAACACCGCCTTCACCCGCGCCTATGCCCAGGGCCAGATCATCCGCTGTCCCGTCGCCCATCATGACGGCAACTACTTCGCCGATGCCGAGACGCTGAAGCGCATCGAGGGCAACGGCCAGGTGGTCTTCCGCTATGCGGAGGGCACCAACCCGAACGGTTCCATCAACGACATCGCCGGCGTGATGAATGAGGCCGGCAACGTCCTCGGCATGATGCCCCACCCCGAGAACCTGATCGAGTCCGCCCATGGCGGCACCGACGGCCGGGGCCTCTTCGAGAGCGTATTGGGAATCGCAGCGTGAACCTGACCGAGACGGCCCTTCCCGCCTCCAGGAGCCGATGGGCTGCAGCTGCCCTTGTCGCGCTTGCCGCGCTCGCGGGCTGCCGCGAGCAACCTCCGGCCGGGTCTCCGGTCCCGACGGGCAATCAGGCCGCCGTCTCCGCCCTGCAGGCGATCAATGCCAGCGCCCACGAGTGCTGGATCCGCTCCAAGGATCCAGCCTTTGCTGGCCTTCGCCTGATTCCGGAACTCGACACGCAGTACGGCCGCCCGCGTCTCCTGCTTCTCAGGAAGAACAGCACCCAGGGTCTGCCCGTCCTCGTCATCGAGGCCTATGGCAATCCTGCCAGGGTCGAGACCTATGGTCCCCTTGCCGCCACGCCGCTCGGCAACCGCATCGGCAACGATGTCCGGCGCTGGTCGGCTGGCACGCGTACATGCGCCGCCTGAACCAGGCGGGGAAACGCAACTGTCTGTTTGAAAGGTTGAAACGGAATGAGCAACCCGAACGCGATCCCCATCACCCCGGAACTGGTGGCCGCGCATGGGCTCAAGCCTGACGAATATCAGCGCATCCTGGACCTGATCGGCCGCGAGCCCACCTTCACGGAGCTGGGCATCTTCTCCGCCATGTGGAACGAGCACTGCTCCTACAAGAGCTCCAAGAAGTGGCTGCGCACGCTTCCTACGTCCGGTCCGCAGGTCATCCAAGGCCCCGGCGAGAACGCCGGCGTGGTGGACATCGGCGACGGCCAGGCCGTGGTCTTCAAGATGGAAAGCCACAACCACCCGTCCTACATCGAGCCCTACCAGGGCGCGGCGACGGGCGTCGGCGGCATTCTGCGCGACGTGTTCACCATGGGCGCCCGCCCCATTGCGGCGATGAACGCCCTGCGCTTCGGCGCGCCTGACCATCCGAAGACCCGGCATCTCGTTTCCGGCGTCGTCGCCGGCATCGGCGGCTACGGCAACTCCTTCGGCGTGCCGACCGTGGGCGGCGAGGTCCAGTTCGACGAGCGCTACAACGGCAACATCCTCGTCAACGCCTTTGCCGCGGGCCTCGCCGACGCGGACAGGATCTTCTACTCCAAGGCTGAAGGCGTGGGCCTGCCGGTTGTCTATCTCGGCGCCAAGACGGGCCGCGACGGTGTCGGCGGCGCCACCATGGCCTCCGCCGAGTTCGACGAGACCATCGAGGAAAAGCGCCCGACAGTCCAGGTGGGCGACCCCTTCACCGAGAAGTGCCTGCTGGAAGCCTGCCTCGAACTGATGGCCACCGGCGCTGTCATCGCCATTCAGGACATGGGCGCGGCTGGACTCACTTGCTCGGCCGTCGAGATGGGCGCCAAGGGCGATCTCGGCATCCGCCTAGACCTCGACAAGGTGCCGGTGCGCGAGGAAGGCATGACGGCCTATGAAATGATGCTCTCGGAAAGCCAGGAGCGCATGCTCATGGTGCTCCGCCCCGAGAAGGAGGCCGAGGCCGAGGCGATCTTCCGCAAGTGGGGTCTTGACTTCGCCATCGTCGGCGAGACGACCGACGACCTGCGCTTCCGCGTCTTCCACAAGGGCGAAGAGGTCGCGAACCTTCCCATCAAGGAGCTGGGCGACCAGGCTCCCGAATACGACCGTCCGTGGGTCGAGCCGAAGCCTGCCGCGCCGCTTGCCGACGCTGACGTTCCGCAGACCGATCCGGCGGAGGCGCTCCTGAAGCTGCTCAATTCGCCGAACCTCTCCTCCCGCCGCTGGGTGTGGGAGCAGTATGACACGCTGATCCAGGGCAACTCGCTGCAGATCCCCGGCGCCAACGCCGGCGTCGTGCGCGTCGAGGGACAGGAGAAGAAAGCCCTCGCCTTCTCCTCGGATGTGAACCCCTTCTACTGCGAGGCCGACCCCTACGAGGGCGGCAAGCAGGCCGTTGCCGAGTGCTGGCGCAACCTGACGGCAAGTGGCGCTCTGCCGCTGGCCGCCACCGACAACCTGAACTTCGGCAATCCCGAGAAGCCGGAGATCATGGGCCAGTTCGTCTTCGCCATCAAAGGCATTGGCGAGGCCTGCCGCGCGCTCGACTTCCCGATCGTCTCGGGCAACGTTTCGCTCTACAACGAGACGCTCGGCACCGCGATCCTGCCCACGCCCACCATTGGCGGCGTCGGCCTGATCCGCGACTGGTCGCGCATGGCCCGCGTCCGCTTTGCGGCTGAGGGCGAGGAAATCCTGCTGATCGGCGCGCCGGCGGAATGGGGCACGCACCTCGGCCAGTCGGCCTATCTCCGTGAGCTCTTCGGCAAGAAGATCGGCCCGGCGCCGAAGGTGGACCTCGCCCACGAACGTCGCGTCGGTGACTTCGTCCGTGGCCTGATCCAGGAAGGCATTGTCACCGCCGCCCATGACATTTCGGACGGCGGCCTGGCTGTCGCCATCGCCGAGATGGCCATCGCCTCCGGCATCGGCGCAACCATCGAAGAGCCGGCGGCTCCGTCGCCCATCGCCGCGTTCTTCGGCGAGGACCAGGGCCGCTATGTCGTGACCGCCCTGAAGGGCACCGCCGCCAAGCTCGCCGCGCCCGAGGGCGTGTCGGTGCAGCTGATCGGCGTGACCGGCGGCACGGCGGTGAGGCTCGGCAACGCCGAGCCGGTTTCCGTCGAGGCGCTGAAGCAGGCCCACGAAAGCTGGTTCCCGTCCTTCATGGACGGCAAGCCGGCCTGATCCCGGGCATAACGCAGGCCATATGATCCCTCGAGGCGCGGGGCTTTCCCCGCGCCTTTTTCATTGCCCTTGCCCGCCCTATATCGGCTGAAGAACGACCGGGGTTGCCGTGGTCCACAGCCCGGGGCTCGACGGGCGCCCGCGGTTTGATTTTCCGCCACGCTCGCGGCATTCTCTGAGTCGTCTCAGCAAGGAGTATTTGCCAGTGGCAATGGACGCAAAAGAGATCGAACGTCTCATCAAGGAAGGCATTCCGGACGCCCAGGTGGAGATTCGCGATCTGGCCGGTGACGGTGATCACTACATGGCAGTCGTGGTTGCGGAGAGCTTTCGCGGGCTTTCCCGGGTGCAGCAGCATCAGAAGGTTTACGAGGCCCTGAAGGGCAACATGGGAGGAACGCTGCACGCGCTTGCGCTGCAGACCAGCGTGCCCAACTGAGCGCACTGACCCGTTTCACGCGGCGCCACCTGCCCAGCAGGTGGCGTTTTTCTTTCGGGGAACCCAAGCGGTGCCGGACACCTGCCCTACTTCAGCATCGGCCAGAGTGTGAGCGCGAGCAGCACCCCCATGCCGATGTTGAACCACTTGAGCCGCAGCGGATCGGCCAGGAACTGCCTGAGCGCGACCCCGAAGGCAGCCCAGGCGGACACGCACGGCAGGTTGACCAGCGCGCACGGGATGGTGACCAGAAGGGCTGAAAGGAATGGCATCTGCGGGTCCGCGTAGAGCGCCATGACCGTCACTGCCATCACCCACGCCTTCGGATTGATCCACTGGAAGGCGGCCGCCTCGGAAAAGGTCATGGGCCGTCCCTTCGCGTCCCCGTCCTTGGCCATGCTGCGCGACATGGCAATTCGCCAGGAGAGGTAAAGCAGGTAGGCTCCGCCCAGCACCTTGAGCGCGAGGTGCAGACCCGGATAGGCCGTGAGCAGCGCCCCGAGGCCGAAGCCAACGCCGAGGAGCAGCGAAGCGAATCCCACACCGATGCCCATCACATGCGGGATGGTCCGCACAAAGCCGAAATTCACGCCGGAGGCCAGCAACATGAGGTTATTCGGCCCCGGCGTGATCGACGAGACAAAGGAAAAGACCACCACTGCGGCAAACGTTTCGTAAGACATGGATGTCCCCCGAGGGGGCTGGTGCGCCGGTCGTTCCGGTCGTACCGCCTCCCCGCTCTGACCGATGCGCCTCTTGAACGCAATTCCGGCGGGAGCCCGGAACGTGCGCCCGCCGGAACCGTTGGAAAATCAGGGACCTGCGCGGCTTCCCTGAGAAGTGGTCTCAGCCCTCGAAAAGAAGGCTGCAAGTCCTTGCCGGAATGGCGTCAGATAAGTTCAGAGCCCTTCCGGACCGCGGTTCATGGCTGCGACGCCGGTGCGGCACACCTCCACCAGCCCGAGCGGCTTCATGATCGCGATGAACTGTTCGATCTTGGAGACCCTGCCGGTGATCTCGAAGATGAAGTGCTCGGTGTTGGCGTCGATCACATGGGCGCGGAAGGCATCCGCCAGGCGCAGAGCCTCCACGCGGGCCTCGCCCTTGCCTTTCACCTTGATGAGGGCAAGCTCGCGCTCCAGCGGATGGTCGTGCTGACGCTCGCGGGCCACCTGGGTAAGGTCCACCACGCGGTGCACCGGCACGATGCGCTCCAGCTGATGCTTGATCTGCTCGATCACGTGCGGCGTTGCGTGCGTGACGATGGTGATGCGGGACAGATGCTGCTCGTGTTCGGTCTCCGAGACCGTCAGACTGTCGATGTTGTAGCCGCGGCCGGAGAACAGGCCGATCACGCGCGCAAGGACACCCGGCTCGTTGTCCACGAGCACGGCAAGCGTGCGCTTTTCCGCCTTGGCGGTCTCCTTGGTGATGAAATAGGCGGACCCAGTCGGTTGAAGCTGAGCGTTCATGGTAATCTCTCGGTAACCTTTCCGGATGGAGCGTCATGCCGGACCTGACGGCCCGGCGCGCTCCCGTTGATTGGTTCCGCGCCGGCCGCTGACGGACCGGCGCGACGGTCTCGCGACGGTCCGGGCTAGACCAGCATCCGCCCTTCTTCGCCGATCGCGTTGGCGACGGCCTCGTCCGTGGCCTCGTCCGGAAGCAGCATCTCGTTGTGCGCCTTGCCGGACGGGATCATCGGGAAGCAGTTGGCGAGGTTGGCGACGCGGCAGTCGAAGATCACCGGTCCCGGCGTGTTGATCATCTCCATGATGGCGGCATCGAGATCCGCCGGCTTCTCGCAGCGGATGCCGCGGCAGCCGTAGGCTTCGGCCAGCTTGACGAAGTCAGGCATCGCCTCCGTGTAGGAATGCGACAGCCGGTTGCCGTGCAGCAGCTGCTGCCACTGGCGCACCATGCCCATGTACTGGTTGTTGAGAATGAAGATCTTGATGGGCGCGTTGTACTGGACCGCCGTGCTCAGCTCCTGGATGGTCATCTGCACCGAGGCGTCGCCCGCGATGTCGATGACGAGCGCGTCCGGATGCGCGATCTGGACACCCAGGGCCGCCGGCAGACCGTAGCCCATCGTTCCGAGGCCACCGGAGGTCAACCACCGGTTCGGTTCCTCGAAGCCGAAATGCTGGGCGGCCCACATCTGATGCTGGCCGACTTCGGTCGTTATGTAAGGCTTGCGGTCCCTGGTGAGCTCGAAGAGCCGCTGGATCGCGTACTGCGGCATGATCACGTCCTCGCCCTGCTTGAAGGCAAGCGAGTTGCGCGCGCGCCAGCGGTTGATCTGATCCCACCACGGCTGGAGATTGGCCTTGTCAGCCTTGGCGGTCGCGCGCCACAGGCGCACCAGATCCTCGAGCACCCGGCCGGCATCGCCGACGATCGGGATGTCGACGCGGACGTTCTTGTTGATCGAGGACGGATCGACGTCGATGTGGATCTTCTTCGAGTTGGGCGAGAAGGCGTCGACGCGGCCGGTGATGCGGTCGTCAAAGCGGGCGCCGATGCACAGCATGACGTCGCAGTCGTGCATGGCCATGTTGGCCTCGTAGGTGCCGTGCATGCCCAGCATGCCGAGCCAGTTCGGTCCGCTGGCCGGATAGGCGCCGAGGCCCATCAGCGTCGAGGTGATCGGGAAGCCGGTGAGGTTGACCAGCTCACGCAGGAGATGGGAGGCTTCGGGTCCGGAATTGATGATACCGCCGCCGGTGTAGATGATCGGCCGTTTGGCAGTCTTCAGGAGATCGATGGCAGCCTTGATGGCAGCCGCATCGCCCTGCAGGCGCGGTTGGTAGCTGGGGCGTGGCGCCGTCTGCGGCGGCGTGTAGATGCCGCGGGCGAACTGGACATCCTTCGGAATGTCAACGACCACCGGTCCGGGGCGGCCGGTGCGGGCCACGTGGAAGGCCTCGTGGAGAATGGCGGCAAGCTCGTTGACGTCACGCACCAGCCAGTTGTGCTTGGTGCAGGGACGGGTGATGCCGACCGTGTCGCACTCCTGGAAAGCGTCGGAACCGATCAGCGTGGTGGGCACCTGACCCGTGATGCAGACGAGCGGGATGGAGTCCATCAGCGCGTCCTGCAGCGGCGTGACGGCATTGGTGGCGCCGGGGCCGGAGGTGACCAGCATCACGCCAACCCGTCCGGTCGAGCGGGCATAGCCCTCCGCCGCGTGTCCCGCCCCCTGCTCGTGGCGCACGAGGATGTGCTCGATCTCGTCCTGCTGGTACAGCTCGTCATAGATCGGAAGGACGGCTCCTCCCGGATAGCCGAAAATGTGCTTAACGCCGTTGTCCTTCAGCGCCTGAACCACCATTTCGGCGCCCGTCATTTCCTGCATTGTCGTCTCCTGCCACTTGGGCGCTGGCGCTTGTGCGTTCATCTGCTTTCCTGCCCCATTCGATCACGGACCTCATACTGCCATCGCTGGCAAACCGGCAATAAAAAAGGCCCCCGGAGGAGCCTTCGTTCGCACATGAGCGGCTGTCGCCCGGCGGCTACGCCGCCTTGCCCATGTGCCTTCCTACTACGAGAATGACGTAATTGTTCATGCGCGAACCATAAAAGCACTTGTTTTGATATGTCAATCAGGAATCCGTGCGGCGTAAAGCGCCCGGAGCCGCTCGCTTGCCCATGTCAGGCAGGCAGGTCGCAACCGCCACTCCCTTGTCCACCGCCTCGGAGAACGGCCCGGGAAGCTCTCGCGAAGCCGGCACTGGGCGGAAAACCACAGAGCGGCGGATGGCTTCGCCGCCTGCGTCTTTCGCTTCCGGTCCGATCGCTCGGTCAGGCGCGGATGTAGTTGGCGCCTGGGGCCTGCCCGGTGGCTTTCGTCTCGGGCGCCCGCTGCAGGTAGATGATCCGTGCCGGACGGCTCACCTCCGCTTCGACCTGCCGCGCCAGATCCCGGACAAGCGCCTTCTTCATGCTCTTCAGCTTCTTGGTGGCGAGACCTTTCAGCTCGGCGACCCGGGACTTCTTCTTCGGAAACTCGACCACCATCGTCTCCTCGGACGGGCCGGCGATCACAGTCTGTTCCGGCTCGTCGATGTCGGGAGTTCCCTTCTGGAAGCCCTGCACGAGCTCGGCCAGTCGCTTGCGCGTCTTTTCCTCGCTTTGGGTACTTCTGTAGACGACAACGGCCAGCCGGTCATCGCTTGAGGACGAGCTTTCGGTACCCGAGATGGAGCTGGCCTCGCTCATCTCCGCGATACCGCTGTCGTCGCCGGACGCCACGGAGGATCGGTCCGGGGCGGCGGCAATGGCAAGCCGGACCGCCGGCATGACCGCCGGCATGACGGCTGGCAAGAGGGTCTGCACTGGGGCCGTTGATGCCCACAGGTTTTCCGTCTTGAAGACGCCGCTCAGATCCGGACGGAAACCGAGGTTGCACAAGAGGCGTCCCTTGGTGTCGATGCGGAAATCGTCATCCGTCAGCGCCCCCACGTTGATGCCCGCCGCTGACAGGCGCTGCTGGAATGCCGCCCGATCCTTGACCAGCAACGCCTTGATGTTCTGCGCCACCTCAGCCTTCCTGGCCGACTTCTTCTCCAGTGCCGCAATGATATCCCTCATGTTGGAGAACGTCGGCAGATCCCGATCGTCCCGGAATACATGCGCGAGATAGCCGCCAGGCAGCTCCACCACAGAAACGTACCCGGTCAGGCTTCCGTCCCGGCTGTGATCCAGGCGGCGCGCCTTCTCGAACAGATCCGCCAGCTGCCAGGTGACGTTGTTGCGCATGCGGCGCACGGCGACCGGGCGGCTGTCTTCCCGCGGCAGCCGGATGACCAGCTTCGCAGCTTCCTTGTTCGAACTTTCAAGCGCCTGCAGGCTGGCGTCGGTGCCAGGAAGCTCTGTGACGCCATCCTTGGCGGAATATTTGATGCCGTCGAGCTTGACCTTCATCATGCCGCGCTTGTCCTGCTCGACGCGGGCTTGCCGCTCGCTCAGCTTCTCGAAGGCCTGCAGGATCCCCCGATGCAGGATCACCGTGTCCACCCCGGCAGCCGCCGGTCCGAGATCACGGATGAGATCCATCGCGAAGCGTTCGCCACTCGACACGAACATCAGCCGGCGCGGGCCGGCAAGCTCGTCTGAAGGATTCCGCTCGAACTCCTCGGCCCAGGCCTGGGCAAACTGCTTTGCCAGGTCGGGCGCCTGCACCGTCGGCTTCTGTCCATTCTGTGCCTGTAGCACCTTGTAGGCCACAAACGCACCGGCAGCTCCAGCAACGCCAACCAGGGCAGCCGTCGCGCCGAAGCTGATCGTCAGGTACACAAGCCCCGAGAACAGTGCGGCGGCAACAACCCCATACCCGAGACGGCCGACGACCGAGGGCGTGCATCCCGAGATCTTGTCCATGAGCTGCTTGCACACGCGCTTCCAGGTGCTGCGGGGCTCGGGCCTCTCGCCGTTGGAAGGCGTGATGATCCTTTCCGCCCGGGTCACGATACGGTTCCACCCGCTTCGGGAGAAGGCCGCCCGGCCATAACCCCGGGGAAGGCCCTTGGCGTTGTCTTCGACATCCTTGAGGAGACTCGCCAGATCGCCGGCCTTCACGTCCCGGTATTTCCGCGACGAAAACAGCTTCTTCTCGAGATCCGGACGGATCGTGTAATCCAGCTCATGGCTATACTTTTCCAGCGCCTGGCGGATCATGTCGCGCACGGCGGTTCTCTGCTCGACCAGGCTGCGCCGGGGGAGATGGATGGCGTCCCTCAGACGGTCCAGCGTTGACCGGTCATCGTCCTTGACGGCCAGAACGGGCCTGCCGTCTTCGAGGGTGTAGGTATAGACGATCTTGTCCATTCGAGGCCCTTTGGAATAGTCGCTACGAGTATAATGACCTGAAAAATCGCAAAAATTACCAGTCATTTCGGAATTTATTGGATACCTCATCCAACTATCCTCCTAGGTGACCGTCAGAAATTATTTCCTTCCATACGGAAAATTTCTGCACCATTCCGAAGACAACGCTTCGCACGAAAGGTGCGTCAATTTCGGAAACAGGAAAAGCAACCATCATGATGGGCCGCTCCTCATCATTCAGCGCGAAATAGAGGCCATCGGTCACGTTCCAGAGAAACGAATACTGCATGAGCATCACGAGCTTTTCGCGCGGGAGCTCCGGCATCTCGCCGAGATATTCCATGGAGAAACACACGCGGCGCGCCTGTTCGTCCAATTCGACGGATATGATGTCGGCGCCGGTCAGGATTCTCCATGCGCCGTCCTCATGCCGGACAACGTCCGCATGGCCGGCGACGGCATCGTGCAGCGACTGTTCAATGGTGTTGGCTGGACCACCCAAGGACGACCTCAAATAACATTTATGGAGCCAAATTCCGTATCGTTTTTACTGACCTTATGTATTACCGATCAAAGTACAGACGCCAAATTAGACACCAAAAACAAGGAGAATGGTGACGAATATTACACTTCCATCATATTCATTCATAAATGTAGACTGAGATCCAAGATCTTTTCAGAGAATTTTCCCGTTTACCACCCTTCAACCATTCCCGATCACGACCCTTTAATGATCTACACCTAACGTCACGGTCGATTGGGGGTGCTTGTCATGTATGTTGAAAATTACAATCGATCGAATGAAGCGACCGCGCAGGAAAGACGTGCGGCTGGCCAGACCCCGGACCGGCTGATCGGCCAGGTCAGCCGGTGCGATGGATCGACGGCCGTCATCACGGGAATCTATGCCGATCCCGAACACGCGGCCCACCTCACCGTCGGCAAGCTCATATCCGTCAATCTGGGCACCATCCGGACGGTCGGCCTTGTCTATGCCGTGGAACAGGCCCCGTTCGCGACGGAAGGCGGAGCCCTGTCCGTTTCGGTTTCGGTGGAGTTCCTGGGAGAGGTCCGCGACAACGGAACCGGGGTGATCTTCGATCGTGGCATCACCGAATATCCCTTCATCGGCGCACCCGCTCACCGCATCCGCGCGAGCGATCTCAGGGCGATCTACGACCTCGGCGGCAAGCACGCCATCCGCATCGGCAGCCTGTCCCAGGACGGCATGATCGACGCAACGGTGGCGGTCGATGAGATGCTCAGCCGCCACTTTGCGGTCGTCGGCACCACCGGCGTCGGCAAGTCGACGGCCGTGAGCCTGCTGCTCCGCAAGATCGTGGAAGCGCGCCCGGACCTCAGCGTGCTCATCTTCGATCCCCACAACGAATTCGGTGTGCCGCTGGCCGACCATTGTGTCCGGCTCAATCTGAAGACGCTTTCCCTGCCGTTCTGGCTGTTCCGCCTCGATGAGCTGACCGAAGTGCTCTACCGCGGCCACGCGGCGCCGCCCGAAGAGCTTGAGCTGCTGCGCGACATCATCGTGCATGCGAAGCTCGCCCACCGGGACCCGGGCGGCGTGCTGCGGCGCAAGCTGGACTCCACCGGTATCACCGCTGATACGCCCATGCCCTATCGCATGGCGGACGTGCTCCGCGAGATCAACGACCGCATGGGCGCCCTTGAAGCCAAGTCGGAACGGCCGCACCTCCGCCATCTTCGGCTCCGCCTCGAAGCGGCGATGAACGATCCGCTCTATCGCTTCATGTTCGGCGTTCCGGCAACCGAGGAAACCATTCACGAAACCATCGGCGCCATCTTCCGCATCCCGAACGACGGCCGGCCGATCACCTGCTTCGAGATGGCAGGCATTCCGGGCGAGGTAGTGAATGCTGTCTGTTCGGTGCTGGCCCGCCTGGCCTTCGACCTCGCGAGCTGGAGCGACGGCAAATTCAAGGTTCTGGTGATGTGCGAGGAAGCGCATCGCTACGTGCCCTCCGATCCCCGGCTGGGCTTCGAGCCCACGCGGCTCGCCCTGGCGCGGATCGCCAAGGAAGGCCGCAAGTACGGCTGTCACCTGGGCGTCATCACCCAACGGCCCGGTGACCTGGACCCGACGGTCCTCTCACAGTGCTCGACCATCTTCGCCATGCGGTTGTCCAACGAGAGCGACCAGGCAATCATCCGCTCCGCGATCGGTGACGCTTCGGCCTCTACCCTCGCCTTCCTTCCCGCGCTCGGACAGCGGGAGGCGATCGCCTTCGGCGAGGGCGTGGCGGCAACCATGCGTCTGCGCTTCGAGGAGGTGCCCCCGTCTCTCCTGCCCGGCAAGCCCGAGAATGGCGACGGCGCCCTGACACGCGCGAATGCGGACATCCGCCAGATCATCGACAGGATGCGCAGCGTCACGCAACCCATGGCGGGTTCGCTGCTGAAGCATTCCGATGACCTCGGTTCCGAGGTTCCGGATGGCGACGCAGGCACGTATCCGGCCGGACCATCCTTGTCCGGCGGCTCCCGCTTCTTCAGCCGCTAGATCCGGGTCTTCAGCGTCGCGGCGCGCCGCTGCAGCATGAGCAGAGCCTCTGACGGAAATGACACGAGAAAGAGGGCATCGCCGCCGTGCGCCCTCTTTCCTTGCAAACACACCGCTACACAGGCACGCGCTGCCAGTCGGGCCCGAGCTGGTGCCGGAACCAGGTCATCTGGCGCTTGGCGTACTGCCGGCTGGCCGCCTTCGCCCGTTCGGCCGCTTCCTCCAGGGAGATTTCCCCGGCGAGACAGGCGGTAAGCTCCGGCACGCCGATCGCCTTGGCGGCCGGAAGCCTGGGATCGAGGTTCAGGCTGTTGAGCGCCTTCACCTCGTCGATGGCCCCGAGCTCGAGCATCCGGTCGAAGCGGTCTGAGATGCGCTGCGCAAGCACCTTCCGGTCTGGCTCCAGCACGATCTTCTCGGCGCTGGCCCCGTCCACCAGCGGCACCGACCTCTCCCGCTGCCAGCTGGAGATGGAACGTCCTGACGCGTCGAGGACTTCCAGCGCGCGCACGATCCGCTGCCCGTCGGATGGCATAAGCCGTGCGGCGGTCTCGGGGTCCCGTTCTGCGAGCAGCCGGTGCAGCGCCTCTGCGCCCTCCTCGGCAAGCCGCGCGCGCCACCCCTCGCGGATTTCGTCAGGAATGTCGGGCATCGGCGAGAGCCCCTCCGTGAGTCCGCGGAAATAGAGCCCCGTGCCACCCACGAAAATGACGGGACGCCCCTCAAGCCGGGGGTCCCGGAGCAGCTTCTCCACGTCCCGAAGCCAGGCGCCCGTGGAATAGGAGACGGACGGATGGATGTGGCCGAACAGATGGTGCGGCGCCCGCACCAGCTCTTCCGCCGAAGGTCTCGCCGTCAACAGCGAGAGCACCGAATAGACCTGCATGGAATCGGCGTTGAAGATCACCGCGCCGCTACGCTCGGCCAGCTCGATCGCACGAGCGGTCTTGCCGCTGGCAGTCGGTCCCGCTATCAGGGTGGCGCCCTTCAGCATGGCAACCCCGCCAGCATATCCGGACATTCCCATGGCTCTCGTCGCAACGCTCATCTCCAATCCAAAGGCCGCAGATCTCAGCCAGGCAACCGCGAATATGGCAGCAGATGCGCTCGGCGCAACCTCTGTCGCGTGGCTGGCGCCTGAAATCGCCTGTGACATTGCGGTTCCCGCCGGCCTTTCCCGCGAGGAGGCGGAGGGTCGCCTGCGCGGGGCCCTTGCGGCCAAGCCCATCGACGTCGCCGTGCTCGAGGCGGAGGGCCGCCGCAAGAAGATGCTGATCGCCGACATGGACTCGACCATGATCGACCAGGAGTGCATCGACGAGCTGGCTGCCGAGATCGGCATCAAGGACCATGTGGCCGCCATCACCGCGCGTGCCATGAACGGCGAGATCGCCTTCGAGCCGGCGCTTCGCGAGCGCGTGGCACTGCTCAAGGGCCTCGACATCTCCGTCATCGACCGGGTGATCGAGCGGCGCATCACGCTTGCCTCCGGCGGCCGCGAGCTGGTGGCCACCATGCGCGCAAACGGCGCCTACACGGCGCTGGTCTCCGGCGGCTTCACGGTGTTCACCGGCCGCATCGCCGCCATGCTCGGCTTTGACGAGCACCGCTCGAACACGCTGATTGAGGAAAACGGCAAGCTCGCGGGCCTCGTCGCCGAGCCGATCCTTGGCCGCGAGGCCAAGGCCAGTTCGCTGATCGAGATTTCGCAGCGACTCGGCATCGCTCCTGCCCAGGTGATGGCCGTCGGCGACGGTGCCAACGACCTCGACATGCTGCGGCTGGCAGGCGCCGGCGTGGCGCTCCATGCCAAGCCCTCCGTCGCCGCGCAAGCGCAGATCCGCATCGACCATGGCGATCTTACCGCCCTGCTCTATCTTCAGGGTTACAGACAGGAGGAATTCGCCAGATGAAGCCGATCGTCACGGAACGTCTGCTGCTGCGCAACTGGGAGGAGCGCGACCGTGACCTCTTCCACCGGATCAACTCCGACGATGTGGTGATGGAGTTCTTTGACTTCCGCCGCACCCGCGAGGAAGCCGACCGCGTATTGGACCGCATGCGCGCCGGCATCGACAACCTCGGCTATGGATGGGCCGCCGTCGAGCTGCGCGAGACCGGCGAGTGCCTCGGCTTCACCGGCATCTCGCCGGTGACGAACACCCCGCCCGTCCCCGACGGCGAGATCGAGATCGGCTGGCGTTTCGCCCCCGAACACTGGGGCAAGGGCTATGCGACGGAAGCCGCCCGCGCCTGGCTGCGCTTTGGCTTCGAGGAACTGGGTCTGCACCACATCATCGCCTTTGCGGTGGAAAGCAACGAGCGATCCATCGCCGTCATGAAGCGTCTCGGCATGCTGCCGGATCCGGCGCGAAATTTCCTGCATCCGCGCGTGGCGGAGACCCATCCGCACCTGCGTCCGCATGTGGTCTACACGATTACGAAGGAGCGCTGGCAGGCCCGCGCGCACGGGTGAAGGCTTTCGGTGAAGCCGCATGCACGCGGTTGGGCGGCCCTGACAAGCAGGCGGACTGCCGAAATCGCCTTGCGCTTCAGAGCTTTTCCGGCAGATCGAGACTGTGGGTAGAGGAAAGGGGTGTATTCGTGTTTCCACCCGTTACCACTACTGCCTTCATCAGGTCCAGCGCGCGGCCGATGACCGAACTCTCGCCGGTGATGGTGGGAAAGGCGACCGTCGACACGAGCCTGACGGTGACGGTTTCGCCACCTTCACCGACGAACTCCACCGTGATCCAGGAACTGTTGGGACTTTCCCGCGAGATGACGGTATCCACGAGATGAAATGATGGCTCATCGGCATCGGGCAACGCGCTCATGGCGAGCCTGCGCCCGTTCGCGAATCGACCTCGGCCTCGGGCCTGTCGAATCCGGATATCTCGTCCTCGTGCCAGCGGCCCCGGTCGTCCTGATACTCGATATGAGCGTCGTCACCGATGAGTTCGTGCGCGTCCGCCGCGTTCTGGGCGGCAATCACCGCCTCGTGCCGGGTGGGAAAACTTTCGGAATAGACATCGCCGACCTTGTAGGCCCAGCCGCCATCGTGCTCGACGACCTCATACACGACCCGCGCTGCCTTCTCCGGGCGTTGGTCGCTAAGCAGGCGGCGCGGATGGCGCTTTCGGTAGTCCCGGCGAAGCAGGGCCAGAAGTCCCCATACGCCAGCGAAAAACAGGGCAAGACGCATTCCGGTCCCTTCCGATTGGATGATGATCCCTCCAACGTCCGGATAGCCGGCATGTTCCGTGAAATCTTCCGGGCCTTCGCCGGGATTGGAACGAAGTGCGTTTCGGTCTAAAGCTCGGACCAGGGTTCCACCGACAAGAATCCTGGGGCCCTGCCCGGCCTTTTGGCTCAAATTCAAGCAACCTGGGGACGCCGCATGAAGATTGCCACCTGGAACATCAATGGCGTGAAGGCGCGCATCGACAGCCTGCTCCACTGGCTGCGGGAAGCTTCCCCTGACATCGTGTGTCTGCAGGAAATCAAGACCGTGGACGACCTCTTCCCGCGCCTGGAGATCGAGGCCCTGGGATACAACGTGGCGACTCACGGCCAGAAGGGGTTCAATGGCGTGGCCATCCTCTCGAAATTCCGCTTCGACGAGGTCAACCGCGGTCTTCCCGGCAACGATGCGGACGAACAGGCCCGTTTCGTCGAGGGCGTCTTCTCGACCAAGCGGGGTGTCATACGCGTCGTGTCCCTGTATCTGCCGAACGGCAATCCGGTCGGCAGCGAAAAGTTTCCCTACAAGCTCGAATGGATGCAGAGGCTCGAGCGCTGGACTCGCGAACGGCTGGAGCTGGAGGAACCGCTGGTTCTCGCCGGCGACTACAACGTCATACCGGAGCCTGAGGACGCGAAGAACCCGGAAGCTTGGCTGGGCGACGCGCTGTTCCAGCCGGAAAGCCGCGCTGCCTTCCGCCGCCTGAAGAATCTCGGCATGACGGACGCCCTGCGTGCGGTAAACGACCGACCCGAGACCTACACTTTCTGGGACTACCAGGCCGGCGCCTGGCAGAAGAACAACGGCATTCGCATCGACCACATCCTGCTTTCCCCCGAAGCAGCCGACCGCCTTCGCACTGTCCGCGTCGACAAGCACACACGCTCGTGGGAAAAGCCTTCAGATCACGTTCCGGTGGTTGTGGAGCTGGATGTGGAGGCAGCCTGAGGTGAGCGGCCCAACAGGTTCCTTGGCCCTTTCAAGCAGGCTTCAGTTCCCCGTTTGTTAGCTCTGAACGGGGTAATGAAGGAAGCCCGCCCCTCTCGGACTTCAGGCACGCGGGTCTGCGCTTCGCTACGCCGAAGATGCCAAGAGTTCACTCTCCCCGCATTGGGGATACAGGGCGGGTTGCTTTCAGAGTTCTGCAGGCCCACCAAAGACGAAGATCGCTGTTACGTTGGGCGAAGGTTGTCTCCCCCAATGTGGGTAGAATGCAAAACCCAACCTCTTGCTGGAGCCAAGTATCTGGCTTTTGCGAGAGGGGGAATTAGAAACAACCCGAAAACAGAAGGCCAGTCTCCTGCCCGGATCTGCGCTGACCGGCAGCCAACATGCCTGCAAAGGATGAAACTCAGAGAAGCTTTCAGGTCGCGGCCGGTCAGCATCCCGGCAGGGCAGGAACGGCCCTACCGCAGGCCGTTCTTGAGATAGTCCTCGGCAAGCGCGATCGCCGTGCGGCGGTCGGCCTCCGCCGAAAGCGCGAAAGCCTGCTCCTGCATGGCCCGGATCCAGCCGACATCCTTCGGCGCGGCATGTTCGAGCGCCGTGGTCATGAGCGCCAGCCCGCGCACCGTCTGACCGCTCTGGAACAGGAGATTGCCGAGCGTGGCCTGCGCGCCCACATGGCCCTTTTCCGCGGCGAGCTGCAGCCACCGGGCCGCCTGCGTGACATTGCGCTGGACGCCCTCGCCCTTCAGGAACATCAGGCCCAGCTCGTATTGCGCGGCCGGATGACGGTAGGTAGCAGCGGCGCGCATGAAATATTCCTGCGCAAGCGTCGGGTTCGCCTCGATGGCCGTGCCGGGGATTCCGTTCTTGAGATAGCGTCCGACCGCCACCAGCGCATCGGCGACGTAGGCCTCGTCCTCGCTGCCCGGCTGCACATCAAGCTGCGCCACGGCCGTGAAGAACCGGAAGGCCTCGTAATCGTTACGGGTAACGCCGTCGCCGTCGGCATACATGCGCGCGAGCTTCCAGCGCGCGCCGACCTGACCGTTCTCGGCGGCATAGCGATAGGCCTCGATGGCCTCTTCCTTCTTGCCGCTCTTGTATGCCGTGAAACCGAACTTGAAGACGGCCCAGGGCGATTTCTCTGGCTGCTGCACCACGATCTTGTCATCGAGCGCTGTCGCCGGGCCGGCGATGGCGACGACGACCAGCCCTCCCAATACTGCCCCCTTCAGACATTTCAACTTGCGCATAACACCGTACTTTCTCGACGCCGCAAGCCGCCCACAAAGGTGCAGAGGATCCCGAACGCTCCCCTCAACCCCAAGCTGCTGGCCTGGCATCTTCCTTGCGGAGAATGCCCGGACATCAAGACCTGAAATCGCTCGAGCCTTCATTTAGAACCCTTGCTGCATGCACAGCTCAGTTAATAAATCGTAACCTGCAGGAGGCGTACCAACAGGATATTGGGTGCGCCTCCTTTATGGCGGGAAATTGACCTTCAGCACCCGCATTGTTCTAGCTTATTACATCGTCACTGACTGTTGCGATTTGGTCACAAATCCCAGTTTTGAATTGTTAGTCTGCACCCTTCGTCCCGCGGGCGGCGGAAATACTGGCCAATGAAAAAGGCCGAAGGCGGGACTGCCTTCAGCCTTGTTTTTGTTACGATAAATGAAGCGTAAATTGGGCGGCGCAGCGGCAGCTGCATGTCCTGGCGCCGCTGGAGCGATTCCGGAACGGTTTCCCGTCCGGAATCGCAAGCGCTGATACCAAGTACAGTTCAGGCTTTTCTGGTGAAAACCTGAACTGGACTAGGCCGCGTCGCGCACCCGGGCGAGTGCCGCCTCGAGGCGGGCCTTCAGGTCGAGGAGCTCGGCATGCCTCTCGCGCTCCTGGGCGACGACCTCTTCCTTCGCGTTGGCCACGAACTTCTCGTTCGACAGCTTCTTCTCGACGCGGTCGATTTCGGCCACCGCCTTGGCGATCTCCTTCTCGAGACGTGCGGTCTCGGCCTTGAGGTCGATCAGCTCGCCGAGCGGCAGGCAGAAGGTCGTGCCGGCGATGACGAGCTGCGCCGAGCCCTTCGGAACGTCGGATGAGAACGCAACCTCGCCGACGCGCGCCAGCCTGCGGATCGCCGGATCGTGGCGTGCAAGACGTTCGCGCGTCAGCTCGTCCGCGCCGACAGCGACGAGCGGCGCCTGGGCCGCCGGCGGCACGTTCATCTCGGAGCGGACCGAGCGGATGCCGTTGACGAGATCGACCAGCCAGTTGAGGTCGGCCGCGGCCTCCTCGTCCTCGAACGAGATGTCCGGCCAGCGGGTGAGCGCCAGCACATCGTCTCGGCCGCCCTCGCCAGCGGTCAGCTGCCACAGTTCTTCGGTCATGAAGGGCATGAACGGGTGCAGCAGCTTGTAGATCTGGTCGAGCACATAAGCCGCGCAGGCGCGCGACTCGGCCTTGGCCGCCTCGTCCTCGCCGTTGAATACGGGCTTCAGGAGCTCCAGGTACCAGTCGCAGAACAGGCTCCATACGAACTTGTAGGCCGCGCCCGCCGCCTCGTTGAACTTGTAGGTGACGATGCCTTCGGTAACCTCCCGCGCCGCGCGGGTAAGCTCCGTCAGGATCCACCGGTTGATCGCCAGACGCGCATTCGCCGGCTCGAACGACGGGTCATGCTTGACGCCGTTCATCTGGGCGAAGCGTGTGGCGTTCCAGAGCTTCGTGCCGAAGTTGCGGTAGCCCGCGACGCGCGCCGGATCGAGCTTCACGTCGCGTCCCTGCGCGGCCATGATGGCCAGCGTGAAGCGCAGCGCGTCCGCGCCGTACTCGTCGATGAGTTCCAGCGGGTCGATGACGTTGCCCTTGGACTTCGACATCTTGGCGCCGTGCTTGTCGCGCACCAGCGCGTGGACGTAGACCGTGTGGAACGGCTCCTTGCCCGTGAAGTGCAGGCCCATCATCATCATCCGGGCAACCCAGAAGAAGATGATGTCGAAGCCCGTGACCAGGACCGAGGTCGGGTAGTAGGTCTCGAGTTCCGGCGTCTTGTCCGGCCAGCCGAGCGTGGAGAACGGCCAGAGGGCGGACGAGAACCAGGTGTCGAGAACGTCCTCGTCGCGGGTGAGAATCTCGCCGGGCTTAAAGTTCTCGAGCTTCTCCTCGACCCAGGCCTTCCACGGCCCCTCGTGCGCGAGGTAATGCTGGATGGCGACCTCGAGAGCCGTTTCCTCGTCCTTCTCGACGAAGACGGTGCCGTCCGGTCCGTACCAGGCCGGGATCTGATGACCCCACCAAAGCTGGCGCGAGATGCACCAGGGCTGGATGTTCTCCATCCACTCGAAATAGGTCTTTTCCCAGTTCTTCGGAACGAACTTGGTGCGCCCCTCTCGGACGGACGCGATGGCGGGCTTTGCCAGCGTTTTGGCGTCGACGTACCATTGGTCGGTCAGGAACGGCTCGATCGGCACGCCGCCGCGGTCGCCGTGCGGAACCATATGCCGGTGCGGCTCGATCTTGGCCAGGCACCCAAGCTCTTCCATGATCTCGACGATGGCCTTGCGCGCCTCGAACCGGTCGAGGCCATGCAGCCGCTTCCAGAGCGCCGTCTGTTCCGGCGTCGGCGTGAGGCCCTCGAGGAAGTCCTCGTTGTCCTCCAGCGTGATCTTCGCCTCGATCGTCATGACGTTGATCGCGCGCAGGCCATGGCGCTTGCCGACCTCGAAGTCGTTGAAGTCGTGCGCGGGCGTGATCTTGACCGCGCCCGTGCCCTTCTCCGGATCGGAGTATTCGTCGCCGACGATCGGGATGCGGCGGCCGACGATCGGCAGGATGACGTTCCTGCCCATCAGGTGCTTGTAGCGCTCATCCTCCGGATGAACGGCGACGCCCGTGTCGCCCAGCATCGTCTCAGGACGCGTGGTGGCAACCGTGATGTAGGTCTCCGGGTTCTCCGGATCGAAGACCTCGCCCTCGATCGGATAGCGGAAATGCCAGAGGTTGCCGTTGACCTCGCGCTGCTCGACCTCGAGGTCCGAGATTGCCGTCAGCAGCTTCGGATCCCAGTTGACGAGGCGCTTGTCCTTGTAGATCAGCCCCTGCTTGTAGAGCGTGACGAACACCTCGATGACGGCCTTCGAGAGGCCCTCGTCCATGGTGAATCGTTCGCGGCTCCAGTCGCACGAAGCGCCCAGCCGCTTGAGCTGGTTGAAGATGGCGCCGCCGGATTCGGCCTTCCACTCCCAGACGCGCTCGATGAATTTCTCGCGGCCGAGGTCCCGGCGATGGATGCCCTTGGCCGCCAGCTGGCGCTCCACGACCATCTGCGTGGCGATGCCCGCATGGTCCATGCCGGGCTGCCAGAGAACGTTCTTGCCGCGCATGCGCTCGAAGCGGACCATGATGTCCTGCAGCGTGTTGTTGAGCGCATGGCCCATGTGCAGCGAGCCGGTTACGTTGGGCGGCGGGATGACGATGGTGAATGCCTCCGCGCCAGGTTCAGCACCAGCGCCAGCGCTGAACGCCCCAGCTTCTTCCCATAGCCTTGTGATTTTTTCTTCGACGCTTTTGGCGTCATAGGTCTTTTCGAGCATAGTGGTATATCCGTGCTGCGCCGGTCTTGTTATCTGCGTGTAAAGCGGATGGGCCCGAGCGTGTCAACCAAACTCGGTACCGCCGGGCGCTTTGAAAAACCCCGGTGCATGGAAGATCCGCGCCTGCCTGAGCGCGTTCCCCAGCGGTCGGGCAGCGGCTCCATGGGGTCTCGCATCTCTCGCGGATCAGTGGTTGGACGGGAGTACGCCCCCCCACGAAGGCCAGGCTGCGAAACGAATATGGCGGGAAATCCCGCCACGGAAATCTCTCCTGGAAGCAATCCGGCGGCTGACGCCGGAAGGCGCATCAGCCGCCCCGGGCGATGCGCTCGATTTCCTCGCGGACCAGCCGTTCCACCAGCTGCGGAAGGTTTTCGTCAAGCCAGTCCCGCAGCATGGGACGAAGCATGTCCTCCACGGCGTCGGCCAGGCTCTTGCGGCGCACTGCCTGATAGGCTTCGCTCAGCTCGCTGAACGCCATTGCCACCTTGCGCTCCGACTGTTCCGAGAGGATGGGCGCCGGTCCGGATGCTGCGGATGCGGGCGGTACGGACTCGGATACCTGAACCATGGTCTCCTCACGCACCCTTGTTTCGGCCTCTTCCGCGGCCGCGATATCGGCGGCGCGCGACACGCCGTCGGCACCGTTGAAAGCTGCCCTGTCGCTGCCGGCCTCGGCATCGCCAGTCACCGGCTTCGGCGCCGGACGAAGCGAAACGATGTCGTTGGCGAGCTGGGCGGTCTTCACAGCCTGCGGTAACGGCCTGGAGAACTCGGACGGCCTGGAAGCGGGCTGCGGTTGGCTCTCGGCAACGGCAGGCGCGGGCGTGGCGGGAACGTCAACCTCCGCATCCGCGGCGCGAAGAGGCTCCTGCGTCTGGACAGGCTTCTCATCCTTTCTGGACGTCTCGTTATCCTCGATGATACGCCGGATCGACGCGAGAATTTCTTCCATCGAGGGCTCACGCTGAACACTGCTCGGCTGTGCCATGGTCATTCCGGTGCCTTCATCCACGGTTTACCCGCCTTTTCGCGCGGGTATGCGAATCATTGATAGACTACCGAAGGATTAGGACCGTGAGAATCCTTTAACCATGAAACCGTTCGTTTCACACAGAAAGTAAAAAGCCCGCCTCACTGACGAGTGAAGCGGGCTTAATCTGACTTCGCCGATCAGACGGTTAGCGTCCGTCAGGCGTACGCAGGCCGATCCACTTGTCCTTGACCGCGTCGAGGTGTTCCTTCGGATTGTAGGGCGTCACCGGGAGCCCCAGCCGTTCAGCGGTCAGCTGCCCCGTGGCGGAGGCAATCGCGTAGCTCGCCACGACCACGTTCCGCTGGGCGTTCACAAGATTGATCTGGGCCGTGATGACGTCCGCCTGCGCCTGCAGAACGTCGAGCGTGGTGCGCTGGCCGACGTCGCGCTCCTCGATCACGCCACTCAGCGCAAGCCTCGCGGCAGCGACGGATTCGCGCGTGGCGCGGACATTTTCGATGGCGGCGAAATAGTTGGCCCATGCGGACGCCACGGCGGCGCGCACCTGGTCACGGGTCACATCGACATTGATGCGAGCCTGTCCGAGGGACTCCTTGGACTGGCGTACGCGCGCGTGCTCCGCGCCACCCTGATAGATCGGAATGGTCAGACGCAGTCCAACCGAGGCGGAATGACCATCGGTCGAAGCGCCATACCGGTCGCCGGTCGTGGCGGACAGGCTGGCCGTGGCCGAGAGCGACGGCAGCAGCGCGCCCTCATCGACCTTCACGGCGAAGGAGGCCGCATCCACTTCATGCGCCCGGGCAATCAGAGCCGGATGCTGATCGAACGCGAGCGCGTAAGCGGCCTCGATGCTCTTCGGCAGCAGCTTGGTCAGCGGTTCCGGCATTTTCAGGGAACCGGGCTCCTCGCCGACGATCTGGCGGTAAATGGCTTCCGCGGAACGCGCGTCGGCCTGCGCCGTCGCGTGCTGCGCAAGCGCAAGCTGTAGCGCCGCCTCGGCCTGCGCCACATCGGTGCGGGTACCCTCGCCCACCTCGTAGCGCGACTGTGCCGAACGCAGCTGCTCGCGCAGGAATTCGATATTCTGGGCCCTGAGATTGGCGATCTGGCGCGCCCGGATAACATCCATGTAGGCGCTGGTCGCGTCTAGCAGCAGGTTGAGCTCGTTGTTACGCAGTGCGGCCTGTGCAGCCCGCACCCGGGCCTCGGCCTGCCTGACGTTGTTGGCGGTCTGAAATCCGTCGAAAATGGGCTGCTGGAGCTCGATACCGAACGAACCGGCCCGAATCTCGCCAACGTCATCCGACGTCAAACTCGCGGTTCCCGTTGCACTGAGTCTGGGACGCAGTCCGGACTTGGCAAGCGGGACGCTCTCATCGACGACCCTGACGCCCGCCCGGTTGTAGTTCATCGTCGAGTTGTTCTGATAAGCCTTGGTGAGCGCCCCCTGCAAAGTCTCAGCACCGACTTGAACGACTGAAAGAGCCAAGGCGACGGCAGAAAGTCCCGCCAAGAATAATTTTCGTGAAGGCACGTTCAACCTCTTCTCATCAGCGCTGGAAACCCACCGCGATTGTTCCCCCTGCATCTCGTGCCCGAAGCCACCCGAAGACAGGCGAATCCAACCCCCTCGAAGCAGTACCACAGAAGAATGTTACAATACATCCCGAACGAAAACCGTTGCAGGAAAGCAACATCCGTTCTGTCAATATAACAAGATCAGGCTCGTCAGAAGACGAATCCGGGTTCTTTCTGGAAGCCCGGAAGTGGATGGATCGCTGCATTGAAATCCGCACGCTCGGACACGACACCCTCAACTTTGATGAAGATGTGCGCGCGCGCAGAATTGCCCGTGCCGATGACGGTGACAAGACGTCCGCCCTCACCCAATTGGTTGAGGAGCGCCTCGGGAACATAGTCGACACTGCCCTGAAGGATGATGACGTCATAGGGGGCGTGCGCCGGATGCCCTGCCTCAAGCGGTCCGGTAACGACCGTGGCGTTGCCGTAACCGAGAGCGGAAAGCGTCGAGGAAGCCTTCTCTGCAAGCGCCGCGTCTGTCTCCAGACCAACGACGAAGCTGGCGACGCGCGAAATGACGGCGGTGGAATAGCCGGTGGCGCAACCCACGTCGAGCACCAGGTCGGTGGAGCGGACTCCGGCCAGCTGCAGGAGCCGGCCCAGAACAGCGGGCTCCATCAGGTAGCGTCCGCGAACCGCGCCCTGGCGCGGGACGATCTCGAGATCCTCGTCCAGATATGCGAGGGGACGCTTCGATTCCGGAACGAATTCTTCGCGGGGAACCTCGCTGAACGCCTGAAGAACGGCAAGGTTCGTGACATCACGGGTCCGAAGCTGCCCTTCCACCATGTTTTCGCGGAGTTGGGAGAAATTGCTGCTCATCACGCTCATTCCAGATGGTCTTGGGTTAAGCGGAATACGACAGCCTCGGCGGCCGGTCAAATGCCGCGACGCGTAATAAAACGGAACCTGGAGGCCTCGCCCGGAATCGAACCGGGGTACAAGGATTTGCAGTCCTCTGCGTAACCACTCCGCCACGAGGCCTCGCGCGTCCGTTCGCGCTGGGCACTCAATAGGTTGGCGAACGTCAGGCGTCAAGCGTCATCTGTGCCGCTTCGCCATGCTTGTTCACATCCCTATCGAGCAAAGGTGCGATCGTGAAGGAAAAGCCCCTTGTCCCGACCGCCTGCCCGAACGCAGCCCGCAGCCGGCGATGATACCGGCAGTTGCGCAAAGGAGGACAGGAAGCGCTAACGGGCCGGAACTCCTGATTCCGATCCGCCAAGGCAACACGTCGCACCCGCCGCGAAGGGCTCCACGCGAATCGCCCCACCACGGGCCAGGTCATCGTCTCCGCGAATCTGCCTGTCTTGCTTCTTGGAATTGTCGGACAGGAAGAGGGCTTCCACCTCCTGGAATCGCATCTGTTCGCCGGTCGCGGTTCCGGACGGAAAACCGGTTTCCACTTTTCCTGGAACCGCTCCTAGTCAGCAATCTCCCGGGGGCGTGAGAGGCCGTCGCCGCGCCGGTCCCTGCGCCGCAGCCACCAGACCTCGAGCCGGCGCCGGCGGCGGCGAACGGACGGAAGGTCATGGGACAGAATCAACAGGCCGACGGGAATCATCCAGAAGCCGAGGACGGGCAGGAATCCGAACATGCCCAGGACCACGAACGTCGCTCCGCTCGTAATCCGGGTCTTGCGCGAGCGCGGCAGGGGAAACTGCTTCCCCGCTACACGGATGTAGCGGCGGCGCAGCGATTCATCGATTCTGTGATCGTTATCCTGATGGTCCATATGTCCTTTATTCCCGTGGCGGTCCGACTTGTCCACATCCCGCGCACCCAGCCGGAGCCTGTGCCGCCTTTCCCTGGGCAGCACGCAAAGCCTTGCAACGCCATGCCTCGCCGCCTCCCCGTCCTTTCTTTCATATGTGGACGGTTATGGCCAAATCGAGCCCGCGTGAAGAAAATTTGGACAAAAGTGAAAAAGCCTCTTTGCAAATCAAAAAGGTCTTTGCTATAGGCAGCGTCGTCTCAAGCGAGCGCACCGTTCCCCGGTAGCTCAGCGGTAGAGCAACCGGCTGTTAACCGGTTGGTCGCTGGTTCGAATCCGGCCCGGGGAGCCACTCTTTCTCTTGCTTGACGAAGATCGGTTTTGTCCAAACGCTGAAGCGTTTTCCTCTTCTTTTCCGCTTCTTGCCGCTATTTCCTGTCTTGTTCGAATAATTACCTGGTTTGGTGATTCTGAGTTCAGCTTCGGCAACTGGCAGCATCGCACGCGATTCTTACGCCAGCGCGAAAACTACGCTCGCATCCTGTGTCTTATAGGAAGCGTCAGCGACCGCCGCGCGCTGATTCTGCCTTGTCGCTTGCGGCAGCCGGTTCTGCCGGCATCTGCCCTGGAATACCACCTCACTGTTCCCCTTCATCCATTTGAATGAGCGCCGGCTCTTGTCGCGACCTTGTGGCGGCTTCGATTCTTCCTACCCTAGAAGCTGACCCGGCGCCCCGGCATTCGCCGACCGCCGCCGCGGCGCCGGATACACTTTTCCGCGACGCGCATTCCATCGCACGGGCGAAAATAGGAGGCTCTGAAAGCAATGGCAAATACTGAGGACAGACTTTTCGAGGAATGGAAAGCGCGGGCCGGACTAACCAGCGACGGAGCCTCCGCCGAGGAACGAATCGCCTCCACTCTCGAATACATCGCCTTCAAGCTGCACCGGCTGGAGCTCGTTCTGGAGGAAATCAGAGACGAGATTGCCGAAGACGAAGATGATGATGATGATGATGATGACGATGACGATGAGGATGACGAGGAGGACGACGACGCGGATGACGAGGAGGACGAAGAGGACGACGAAGACCGGCAAATGAACTAGAACGGCGTCGGAACAGGTGGAAACCTTCCCCAGCATCGGGACACAGACGCGTTAAACTAGCTTCGGCGATCCCGCGAAAGGCTGGACTGGTCCAGATGGTGCACGCCCTCTGCCCGCGCCGCACGCACTTCCCTTGGCAGATCTCAGGTTCTCAGCAACCCTACGGCGCGCGCCAGCCTGCAGCGCCCGCGCCACTCATCTGCTTTGCTGCTCGTCCGTCATTGTGCAATGCACAATTGCAATACTGCATTGCAATTTTTGGTCTGGTCGAAGAGCAAGCGAATCCGTAGAAAGCCAATCGTTAGCTGTCTTCCTCCTCCCAGACACGCTAACGAGAATACAGCATCTCCTCCTCCCATGCTGTATTTCAGATCAAGCCCGCCATCCTCCTCCCTGGCGGGCTTTTTCTTTTTCTGAATGCTCCAGCGCCATTTCTGAACCGCTTCGGCGCGGAACCGCTCCGGAGCGCACACGCTTCCGGCTCCGCCCGCACTCCCCCATCCGCCCTGCCCATCCATAGATCGGGAACCAGTGGCTTGTCATATCCGGAAGGTGACGTTCTCCGGATGATGGGCCGCTATCTGCAGGTGAACAGGATCCGCCATCACCGCTGTGGTCGAGGGATACGGGCGGTAACCATTGGCACCTTTCGCACACGAACATGGCGCATAGCCTCCTGATAGCCAATCAATTCCCCTTTCTGCCCTAGCCCGGCGATGCCTCATGACAAGGCTTCGTGATGAGTGGTCGCGGGGCTCCCCCCCTTGGACGATCCTTGCGGGGCAACGGCATTTCCCGTACCCGCCTCCGGGGCCCTCAATTCACGCCGGTGTCTGCGCTCCGCCCGTCCTTCTGGAAAGAAAAATGCGCAGACCAATGACAGACGCGGCAGAAAATTGCTGGATCGCGTTGGATTTACGGAGTTTACAATTCAAGCATTTCAAGAAGAAAACAATTTACCTCGTCGGCAAATGTTTTCGTGAATTGTCCTTCCTGTTCACATGACATGACAGAGGCGAAACAGGACTTTTCGATTTTTTCCGACGCGTCTACACTTCCGGCCGACCATACACGGGAGGATCAGTATGATCGCATTTTCACGACGCACGTTCATCGGAGCCACGGCGGCCCTTTCCCTTTGCCTTTCGGCGACGGGAGCCAGCGCCCAGCAGTTCATCAACGTTCTGACGGGTGGCACGTCGGGCGTCTACTATCCGCTGGGCGTCGCGCTGTCCGAGATCTACGCGAAAGGCATCGAAGGAGCCCGCACCCAGGTGCAGGCCACCAAGGCTTCGGTGGAAAACCTGAACCTGCTGCAACAGGGCAAGGGCGAGATCGGTTTCTCGCTCGGCGACTCGGTTCAGGAAGCCGTGAAGGGCAACAAGGAGGCCGGTTTCCCGCAGCCGCTCGACAAGCTGCGCGGCGTTGCCGCCATTTACCCGAACTACATCCAGGTGGTCGCCACCCAGGATTCCGGCATCAAGACGCTTGAGGACCTTAAAGGCAAGAGCCTGTCGGTCGGCGCTCCGGCCTCGGGCACCGAGCTCAACGCCCGCGCCATCTTTGCCGCGGCCGGCATGAGCTACGACGATCTCGGCAAGATCGAGTACCTGCCCTTCGGCGAGTCCGTGGAGCTGATCAAGAACCGCCAGCTCGATGCGACGCTGCAATCCTCCGGCCTTGGCGTTGCCTCCATCCGTGACCTGGCAACCTCGCTGCCGATCAATGTCGTCGCCATTCCGAAGGACATCGTGGAGAAGATCGGCGCGCCCTATGTCTCCGCCGTGATTCCCGCAGGCACCTACGAGGGGCAGGCCGAGGACGTGGAGACGGCTGCGGTCGGCAACTTCCTGATCACCCATGAGGGCGTGCCGGAAGAGACCGTCTACCAGATGACCAAGCTGCTGTTCGAGAATCTTCCGCAGCTCATTGCTGCCCACTCGGCAGCCCAGGCCATCGATGTGAACAAGGCCGTGGACGGCATGCCGGTGCCGCTGCATCCCGGCGCCGAGCGTTATTACCGCGAAGTGGGCGTCCTGAAATAGCGTCCTCTGCCATGGAGCGCCGACAGATCCCGCTCCATGGCCACTCTTCGATGGTGCAAAATTCAATGGTTCATCCAGGCGGGGCCGACGCCGGTCCGGCGGCCGTGCGGATCACCCGTATCCGGGCTCTCCTGCCGGCGCCGGCAAGCCCCGTCTGCATTTCCATCTCCCGCAATCCTGATCGGATTGCGGTTTGTTCGTGTGGAGAGACAACGTGAGCACAGCTGCCAAGGTGGAAAGTCCGATCATACCTCAGGACAGCGCGGAAGAAGTCATTGATGGCCTGCCGAAAGGATTTGGCGAAGGATTTCTAGGCAGGCTGGCGTTCTGGATAGCCTTCGCCTTTTCGCTGTTTCAGATCTGGGTTGCAGCCTATGGCGCCCTGCCTAGCCAGGTCATCCGCGCCATGCACGTGGGCATTCTGCTGCTTCTGGGCTTCGCCCTGTTCGGCAACCTGGTTGCGAGGACGCCGTTGGGACGGGCCTGGTTCTGGCTCCTTGGCATCCTTGGCTTCTCCACGGGCCTTTACAACTGGATCTTCTACAAGGACCTGATCATCCGCTCCGGGTTCCATACGCCGCTGGATCTCGTCGTGGGCGTGGTGCTGATCCTCCTTGTGTTCGAGGGTGCACGACGCCTGATGGGCTGGCCGCTCACCATCATCGCCGGCCTCTTTCTCGCCTATACCCTATTCGGCAACCATCTGCCGCCGCCCTTCATCCACCGCGGCTACGACTTCGCACAGATCGTCGAGCACTTTGCCTTTGGCACCGAAGGCATTTACGGCACGCCGATCTACGTCTCGGCCAGCTACATCTTCATCTTCGTGGTCTTCGCCGCTTTCCTCGAGCGCGCCGGAATGCTTGCTCTCTTCAACGATTTCGCTCTCGGTCTTGTCGGCGGCTGGCGCGGCGGCCCGGCGCAGGTCTGCGTCATGTCCTCCGCGTTGATGGGCACGATCTCCGGCTCGGGCGTGGCGAATGTCGTGGCGTCCGGCCAGTTCACAATCCCGTTGATGAAGCGCTTCGGCTTCCGCTCGGCCTTCGCAGGCGGCGTCGAGGCCACATCCTCAATGGGCGGACAGCTCATGCCGCCTGTGATGGGCGCCGTGGCCTTCATCATGGCCGAGACACTGAACGTACCCTATGTCGAGATCGTCAAGGCTGCACTCATCCCTGCCATCCTCTTTTTTGCCACCTGCTTCTGGATGGTGCATCTGGAGGCCGGCAAGGCGGGCCTCGGCGGCATGGACAAGGACACGCTGCCGGATCCCTGGAAGGCAGTCCGCCAGCACTGGCCGCTGGTTCTGCCGCTCGGCATGCTCGTCTACCTGCTTTTCGCCGGTTACACGCCCATCTTCGCCGGCACCATCGGCCTGACGATGATCGTCGTGCTGCTGCTCGGCATGCCCCTTGCCGCCCTGATCGGCCCCTATGCTTTCCGCGTCGTCTTCTGGATCGCCCTGGGCCTTGCCGCCGCTGCCTTCCTTGAGTACGGCGTGAACGTCCTCGCCCTGCTGATCGGCGCGCTGGTCCTCGCCTGCGCCCTCGTGAAGGGTGGGCGCGAGACGCTTGTCCTCTGCCGTGACGCAATGGCAGAGGGCGCCAAGAATGCTCTGCCCGTCGGCATCGCCTGCGCCATCGTCGGCATCGTCATCGGTACGCTGACGCTCACCGGCATCGCTTCGACCTTCATCGGCTGGGTGATTTCGATCGGCCAGAACAACCTGCTCCTGTCGCTGATCCTCACGATGATCACGTGCCTCGTGCTAGGCATGGGCATCCCGACCATCCCGAACTACATCATAACCTCGTCGCTCGCCGGTCCCGCGCTGCTGCAGCTTGGCGTGCCGCTGCTGGTGAGCCACATGTTCGTCTTCTACTTCGGCATTCTGGCTGACCTGACGCCGCCGGTAGCGCTTGCCTGCTTCGCGGCGGCCCCTATGGCGAAGACCTCCGGCCTCAAGATTTCCATCCAGGCCACCAAGCTCGCGACCGCGGGCTTCCTGGTACCCTTCATGGCGGTCTATACTCCGGCGCTCATGCTGCAGGATCCCGGGCCCCTTTCCGCCCATATCGGCTACTGGGGCGAGGTGACCTACCTCTTCCTTAAGGCCTGTTTCGCCATCGGGCTGTGGGGCATGGCCGTGGTGGGCTACCTCTTCGGCCACGCGCAATGGTGGGAGCGCCTGATCAGCTTTGCCGCCGGCATCCTGCTGGTTCTGGCCCTGCCCGCCACGGACGAAGCCGGCTGGCTGCTCGGCATTTTCGTTATCGGGCTGCACTGGTGGCGCACCCGCCGCCAGGCGGCACCCGCTGCCCCCTGAGGCAGCGATGCCGGCCCTCTGCATCCTGGCCGCGGGAAAGATGACGGTTCTCGCGGCCTCCCTGTTCTCCCTGTCCTGGACCCATTCCGTCCAGAAGACCGAATGGCGGGAGACATGGGCGGTCACGCCGGATGGCCTCGTCCTCGAGGAAGCCCGCGTCAAAGGCTCCGGCGCGGGCATGGATCCCCCCGAGGATGCTGTGTTCGAGGATGGCTGGTGGGTTTACCGGCCGAACCGCCCGCCCCTTCCCTCGCTGACCCTCGCCGCTTCCGGCGCGACCGGTGGTGGCTGGACCCTATGCGCGGAGGGACAGTGCCTCAGCCTTGGAGAAACGGCAGGCGCCCCCATTACCGTTGCCCCCTGCGATCGCCCTCCGCACGAATAGAGCCGGGCGTATCCGCATTCCGTCTCCGATGGCGGCGGTTCGGTACTACAAGTGCCGGAACCATGCTTCGTGCCTGCCGACACGCCCTCCCTGACGCAAAAGAGGCATGGGCAATCGTGCCCGTGCCTCTCCCACGTCCGCGTGATGGTCTGCCGGCTACTCGAGAATGTAGACGATCTCGCGGGTCTGCGGCTCGACGAGAACGGTCCGCCCGTCGACCACGAAATAGCGGTACTGCACGCCGAGATCGGGCGCATCCAGCGGCTGCAGCTCGATTGCTTCGGGCAACGGCGTGCCGACTTCGAGCGTCAGCTCCGGCGGCATTTCGACCGGCTGGGGCTGATGCGTGACCACATACTCGCGGATGACCGTCTCCTGTTCGGGAGTGATGACCACCGTCTGGGCCATGGCAGTTCCGGCGAATGCCGCAGCGGCGGCCGTGAGAAGGATGCGTCGCATGATGATGCTCCTGTTGGTTGATACCGCCCCAACTTCAGGCTCGGGAGCTTGTTCCCCTGTGGGGAGAGGGACATGGCACCGCCATCGCGCCAGGCGGCACATGAGCGCGATCGCGGGATTAAGGCTGCGCGCGGTTCGTGCTATGAGCCTCGGAAACCGCCACCGCTGGGGAGCATGCAATGACCATCACCATTTACCACAATCCCAAGTGCGGCACCTCCCGCAACGTGCTGGCCATGATCCGCGAAAGCGGCGAGGAACCTGTCGTCATCGAGTACCTGAAGGATCCGCCCTCGCGCGAAAAACTGAAGGAACTGCTGGCGGCGATGGGCATGAGACCGCGCGAGCTGCTGCGCCGGAAGGGCACGCCCTATGACGAGCTTGGCCTGGATGATCCCGAGTGGACCGACGACCAGCTCATCGGCCTGATGGTCGAGCACCCGATCCTCATCGAGCGGCCGATCGTCGTCTCGCCCCGCGGAACGAAGCTCTGCCGCCCCGCCGAGACGGTGCGCTCTCTGGTGGGGTGAGGCTGCTTCGGCGCCCGCGGCGATCGTCTCCGGCACGCATGAAGCGCGAAAGGCTGCCCGCCCGGCAGCCTTTCGTTTTATGATCCGTGAAAGTCTTCTGCGCCTAGCGCACCTGGTCGAGGAGCCGCTTGCATTCGAGCAGGTCGAACAGCGTCTCCTGCAGCAGCGCCCGGTTCTCCTTGGAAAGCGAACCGCCCTCGCCTTGCGTTTCCTCGCGCGAGCCGCCCAGCCCGAAGAAACGCCGGGCCGGCTTGACTCTCGCCTGGCCGACCAGATCCTCGCCCTCGGGCGCCTGCGGTGGTGCATCGGTCTCGGCCCCGGCCTCGGTATCGGCGGCCTTCATCCGGCTGAAGGCCTCCACCTCGGCGATGTCCCCACGCCCGACCGCGATCACGAACTGCACGCCGTTTTCGCGCAGGATCTTCTGTACGCCCTTGATCGTATAGCCCTGCTCGTAGAGCATGTAGCGGATGCCGCGAATGAGATCGACGTCCTGCGGCCGATAGTACCGCCGCCCGCCGCCGCGCTTGAGCGGCTTGATCTGCGAGAAGCGGGTCTCCCAGAACCGCAGCACGTGCTGCGGCAGGTCCAGCTCTTCGGCAACTTCGCTGATGGTGCGGAATGCGTCCGGGCTCTTGTTCATATCCATGCCCTTCTCGCTCAGATACGACTCATTCGTATATAGAGCAATGTTCGCACAGAAATGACAAGTACTTAGGATAAGAAGTTACACCAGCGGCGGAATCGGGTGGTCTCGGTGGCGTTCTTGCTGCCGCGAGTTACAGGGACCGCGCGTCGCATTCTGCGGGAAGGTAATCCGCGAAACTCGTGGATGAGTTGCCGTTCAAAGCTGTAGGGTTTCGTGGGCGCTTCAGGCTTTCACATGTATGCTCTGGCCTTGATCCGGCAACAGCCGCGGAACCCCTCACCTGCGCGTCTTGGAGGGCGAGAGTTCCGGAACGCGAAGCCTGTTCCCAGCCCGCCCTTTCAACGGCCAAAAATGGCGTGAACGGTCCTCCGCCCGAAGTTTCGGGAATTCCGAGCCGTACTAGGAAGAAGAGGACGACTTCTTCTTTCGGTTCTGATGGGCGCGCAGGATGTGGTTCTTGAGCACGTTGGATGCCTTGAAGGTCATCACACGGCGCGGAGAAATCGGTACTTCCTCGCCCGTCTTGGGGTTGCGGCCGATGCGCTCGTTCTTCTCGCGCACCTGGAACGTGGCAAAGGACGACAGCTTCACTGTCTCTCCCCGCACAATGGCGTCTGACAGTTCCTGCAGAACCATCTCGACGATCTGCGCCGACTCCGTGCGTGACAGGCCGATCTTGCGGTAGACTGCCTCAGCGAGGTCTGCGCGTGTGACGGTTTTACCCCCCATCAGACGGTCCAATTCTTCCAAACTATTGAAATTACAACGAAGCTCAGGGCGACGTTACCCAAATTGCCGCCCCGAGGTCAAGCGCCCAAAAGCTAAATTTAGCGGCGTTACCAGCGCAGGAGCACGGCACCCCAGGTGAACCCGCCGCCCATGGCCTCTAGCAGGACCAGGTCGCCCTTCTTGATCTTGCCCTCGGCGACCGCGCAAGCCAGTGCCAGCGGCACCGAGGCTGCCGAGGTGTTGCCGTGCTTGTTGACGGTGATGATGACCTTCTCCTCGGCGATGCCGAGCTTCTTGGCGGACGCGTCGATGATGCGCTTGTTGGCCTGGTGCGGCACGAACCAGTCGATGTCCTCGGCCGTGACCCCCGTCTTGGCGAACACGTCCTCGATCACATCGGTGATCATGCCGACGGCATGCTTGAACACCTCGCGGCCCTGCATGCGCAGATGGCCCACGGTGCCCGTGGTGGACGGTCCGCCGTCGACGAAGAGCTTCTCCTTGTGCGAGCCGTCGGAACGCAGCGACGAGGCCAGGATTCCGCGATCCTCGACAGTACCCTTCCCTTCCGTCGCCTCTAGCACGACCGCACCCGCGCCGTCGCCGAACAGCACGCAAGTGGTGCGGTCGCTCCAGTCGAGGATGCGCGAGAAGGTTTCGGCGCCGATCACCAGCGCCCGCTTTGCCATTCCGCCGCGGATATGCAGGTCGGCGCAGGTGATGGCGTAGACAAAGCCGCTGCACACCGCCTGCATGTCGAAGGCGAAGCCGTGCTGCATGCCCAGGCGCTGCTGAATTTCGACTGCCGACGCCGGAAACGTGTTGTTGGGCGTGGCGGTCGCCACCACGATGAGGTCGATGTCGTCGGGAGTGAGGCCCGCATTCTCGAGCGCCGCCCGGGCCGCCGCCTCGCCCAGCGATACGGTGGTTTCATCGTCGCCTGCGATGTGCCGCTGCTCGATGCCCGTCCGCTGCACGATCCACTCGTCGGATGTATCGACGAGCTTTTCAAAATCCTTGTTGGTCATGATGCGGCGCGGCAGAGCCGAACCGACGCCGATAATAGCGGACCTGATCATCAAATTTCACCTATGCATCGGATTCTTCGCGGACTGCCAGCACCTGGGGCCGGCGCGCATGATAGAGATCGAGCGTGGCGCGCGTCTTCTCGAAAACGCCGTTCTTCACCAGCTCATAGCCCAGCTCGACAGCCGCAGCAAACCCTTCTGCATCTGCCCCCCCGTGGCTCTTCACGACGATGCCCTTCAGTCCCATGAAGACACCGCCGTTGGTCTTGTTTACGTTCATCTTCTCGCGCAGGCGGTCGAAGGCCCCCTTGGCCAGCAGATAGCCGAGTTGCGACAGAAGCGAGCTGTTCATCGCCTCGCGCAGGTACGCGGCGATCTGCCGGGCGGTACCCTCGGCGGTCTTGAGCGCGATGTTGCCGGCGAAGCCTTCGGTGACGACCACGTCGACCGTGCCCTTGCCGATGTCGTTGCCTTCGACGAAGCCCACGTAATTCATGCTTTCGAGATTGGCCTCGCGCAGCATGCGTCCGGCTTCCTTGACCTCCTCCTGGCCCTTGATCTCCTCGACGCCCACATTGAGCAGGCCGACCGTCGGCCTCTCGATGTCGAACAGGGCGTGCGCCAGCGCCGCGCCCATGATGGCGAAGTCGACCAGGAGCTGCGCGTCGGCGCCGATCGTCGCGCCCACGTCGAGCACGATGCTCTCGCCGCGCAACGTCGGCCAGATCGCGGCGATGGCCGGCCGCTCAATGTCGGCCATGGTGCGCAGGCAGAACTTGGACATGGCCATGAGGGCGCCGGTGTTGCCCGCCGAGATGCAGGCGTCGGCATCGCCGTTCTTCACCGCTTCGATGGCCTTCCACATGGACGATTTCCACCGCCCGTGGCGGAGCGCCTGGCTCGGCTTCGCATCCATTTCCACCGCCACGTCGCAATGGACAAAGGTGCTGATCTCCTGCAGCTTCGGCATCCTCTCGAGGACGGGAAGAACGACTTGCTGCTGGCCAAAGATTACAAATCTTATGTCGGGCCTGCGGGTCGCAACCTGGAGGAGTCCAGCGAGCGTGACCTCGGGTCCGTGGTCGCCACCCATTGCGTCAATAGAAATGCGTATCACGCGAAACTTGCCTCTATTATTCTCCTGGCCGCCTTAAAAACGCTGCGAAAATAGCTTTTTTGTGGGACGGCACAACACCGTGTCATAAAAAGTGTACTCGGTTAATTGCCCCCGCCGAGCTTTTTCAGCTGTTCATAAAGCGGTCCCCGCTTTTCCTCAACCTCACCGCCAAGCGCTTCCTCGAGGGTAATGCCCTCCTTCCGTGGATAAGGATCAATGCCGAGCGTGAAAAACTCCTCGGCCAGCGCGCCGAGGTCGATCGAGTCGCCGCTGTAGGTTTCCGGCAGGTCCTCCGCCTCGGGATTCAGGATGATCTCCGTCTCGTCGAGGTGCCTGGCAAGCTTCGACGTCTCCGGCACGAAAATGGCGGTGATTTCCTCGTCGATGTGCGAGAGGATCGGGTCGAGCGTAACCACGCACTGCTGTGTGATGCGGGCGCGCACCCGTCCCTTCACCATCACGCCATCCGCCTTCCACTTCTTGACGGAAAGCTCGGCCGTGAATGCCTCCACCGACAGGAGGTCGTGAATGCGGGCCAGCTCGGCCCGCTGCGCCTCGTCGGCTTCCAGCGTGACATCCGCCCCATTCTTCGGCAGGCGGTTGACCTGGAACATGAATGAGACGGGGCTTTGAGCGTCGGCTGTCATCGGTCTACTCCTGCTCGAAAGAGATAAGGCGCAATGTTCCCGCGGCCAGTTCCTCATCGGAAACGGACTGAAGGGCGGCCGCTGCCCGCATGACATAGGCAGCGAGCGGCGCGGCCCCTTCCCACTTCTCCTGGTCCGGATGGATATTGCGTTTGAGCGCCTCGGCGAGAGCCGCCTCGTCCCCAGCATCCACAGCTTCCGTGTAGGAGGCGAGCCGCCCATAGAACATGCGCGCGAACTTCTTCATGCGCCTGGGCACGCCCATGTCGCCGATGCCGATTTCTCGCAATGAATGGTCGAGATCCTGGAAGAACTGATCAGTGAGCTCCTGCGCGATGTCCTGGAGAGCCCCTTGCCTGTCGCGCACGCGGTGCAGGAACAGGAAGAAATGCACCGACAGCATCTCGAATCGGCCAAGCGGCGTGTCGGGCACGCCGAGCTGGGCGTAGAACGCCGGCTGCCGGGCACCCGCCACGATCCGCTCGTAGAGCGCATCGACGATGGCCTGGCGTTTCTTCCGCCCCTGACCGAACAACCATCGGAACATTGAGAAACGGGCTCCTTGTGAATGCAGTTATCTTGGCAAATCGAAAGCATTCTGTTGCATCAGCGCGGTAGCTGGTTTACCCGTTTTGACGGCACGCGCAAGGCTCGTGGGCACGCGAAGCTGATGAATGAAGAGGAGATGTCGTTGCAAGTGCGAAATTTCGAGACCAGCCATGCCGGGCGGCTTGTGATTGCCGCATTTCTTGCGGGAGCCGGACTGGTTCTTGCTGGCTGCAACACCGTTTCCACCCTTACGCCCGGCGAAACGCTGACCCAGGGTTACGTCATCGACGAGAAGGCGCTGGAACTCGTTCCGGTCGGATCGAGCCGCGAGCAGGTTCTGCTGGCACTTGGAACGCCCTCGACGACAGCCACGTTCGACAATGAGGTCTTCTACTACATTTCCCAGACCCGCCGTCGTTCAGCAGCTTTCATGAAGCCGAAGCTCGTGGACCAGAGGGTCTTGGCCGTCTACTTCGGCCCCGACGGCCGCGTGAAGCAGATCGCCCACTACGGCCTGCAGGATGGCAAGGTTTTCGACTTCATCTCGCGCACGACGCCGACCGGCGGACGCGACCAGAACTTCATCGCCCAGATGATCACCGGCGTGGCCAGCGGCCAGATGCCGATGAACCCGCTGGGGGCGGGCGGCATGTAAAGCCATTCCTGCCAGACAGAATGCAGGAGGCCTGCGAAGCGTCTTCGCAGGCCTCATTCTTTTGTGGTCTTCAGCTCCTCCTTCAGATGCTTCGGCAGCCTCCGATTGAGGAGCAGCAAGCCCCCATCAGTGCGCCAGGACCGCAAGAAGCAGCAGCGCCATGATGTTGGTGATCTTGATCATCGGGTTGACCGCCGGACCGGCCGTATCCTTGTAGGGATCGCCGACCGTGTCGCCCGTCACCGATGCCTTGTGCGCGTCGGAGCCCTTCTCGTGCCGCACCCCGTCCTTGTCGACGAAGCCGTCCTCGAAGCTCTTCTTGGCGTTGTCCCAGGCGCCGCCGCCCGAGGTCATGGAGATCGCCACGAACAGGCCGTTGACGATCACGCCGAGCAGCGAGGCGCCGAGCGCTGCGAAGGCCGAGGCCTTGGAGCCGGAGATGAGCAGAACGCCGAAATAGACCACGAGCGGCGCCAGCACCGGCAGCAGCGACGGGATGATCATCTCGCGGATTGCAGCCCTGGTGAGCATGTCCACCGCGCGGGCGTAGTCCGGCCGCTCCTTGCCGGTCATGATGCCCGGCTTCTCGCGGAACTGCCGCCGCACCTCCTGCACCACCGCACCGCCCGCACGGCCCACCGCCGTCATTGCGATGCCGCCGAACAGATAGGGGATCAGGCCGCCGAAAATGAGGCCGGCCACCACGTACGGATTGGAGAGGTCGAACGAGACCTCGCCCAGCCCTGCGAAATACGGGAACTCGCCGCTGTTGGCGGAGAAGTACTGCAGATCGTAGTTGTAGGCCGCGAAAAGCACCAGCGCGCCGAGACCGGCAGAGCCGATGGCGTAGCCCTTGGTGACAGCCTTGGTTGTGTTGCCGACCGCGTCGAGCGCGTCGGTCGAATGCCGGACCTCCTTCGGCAGGCCGGACATTTCGGCGATGCCGCCCGCGTTGTCCGTCACCGGACCGAAGGCATCGAGCGCCACGATCATGCCGGCGAGACCGAGCATGGTCGTCACCGCGATCGCCGTGCCGAACAGACCCGCGAGCTGGTAGGTGAAGATGATGCCAGCCACGATCACGATGGCCGGCAGCGCCGTGGACTCGAGCGACACCGCGAGGCCCTGGATCACGTTGGTTCCGTGGCCCGTTACCGACGCCTGCGCGATCGAGTTCACCGGCCGCTTGCCCGTTCCCGTGTAGTACTCGGTGATCATCACGATGAGGCCGGTGACGATCAGGCCGAGCAGGCCGCAGATGAACAGGTTGAGGCCGGTGATCGGAATACCGTCCACCACGCCGATCTCGCCCCAGCCGATGGTGAGCGATGTCGCAGCGCCCACGCCGAGGATGGAGAGAAGCCCGGTCACGATCAGTCCCTTGTAGAGAGCGCCCATGATCGAGCCGTTGGGACCAAGCTTCACGAAGAATGTGCCAGCGATCGAGGTGATGATGCAGGCGCCGCAGATGGCCAGCGGATAGAGCATGGCGCTGCCGAGAACCTCGCTGCCCCCGAAGAAGATGGCGGCCAGCACCATCGTCGCCACGGTCGTCACGGCATAGGTCTCGAAAAGGTCCGCGGCCATTCCGGCGCAGTCGCCGACATTGTCGCCCACATTGTCGGCGATGGTGGCAGGGTTGCGCGGATCATCCTCCGGAATGCCCGCCTCGACCTTGCCCACAAGGTCGCCGCCGACGTCAGCGCCCTTGGTGAAGATGCCGCCGCCAAGACGTGCGAAGATGGAAATGAGCGAGGCGCCGAAACCGAGCGCCACAAGCGCGTCGACGACGGAGCGGCTCGACGGGTCTAGCCCCATTGGACCGATGAGGATCCAGTAGTAGACGGAAACGCCGAGCAACGCGAGGCCGGCCACCAGCAGGCCGGTGATCGCACCTGCCTTGAAGGCGAGATCGAGGCCAGCCGCGAGACTGTTGGAGGCAGCCTGCGCCGTCCGCACATTCGCGCGGACCGAAACGTGCATGCCAATGAAACCGGCCGCGCCTGAAAGCACCGCGCCGATCAGGAATCCGAAGGCGGCTTCGGCATTAAGCAGCAACCAGGTCAGGATGAAAACGACTGCCCCCACCCCTGCAATGGTCGTGTACTGACGGGTAAGATATGCCTGCGCCCCCTCCCGAATGGCCGCGGCAATCTCCTGCATGCGTGCATTGCCCTGATCCGCCGCGAGGACGGATTGCGTAGCCCAAATGGCGTACAGGACGGAAAGCAAGCCGCAGGCAATGACTACATAAAGCATCGTCATGCCAATTTCCCTCTGATGTGGCCCAATGAACTCCTCCCGAGCCATGAGAAAAGCTGTAATTTTACGATAACAGCCCCACAGCAAATTTATGCGAGAGCCTTCCGGCAAGGTCAAGCCAATGAGGAAAAAAGAAAATTTCCGCTGCATCGCGGATAATGGACGCGCTTCATTCACGTATTCATTGCAGGTTTGAAATAAACATCACGGAAAATGCGCCCTTGTGGGGCGTGTCCAAAGATTAACCCTTGTCAAGTTCTTATCCAGGGCGCGAAGGAACGGCTGAGGCGGAAACCGCAGGCGGTCAGGCGCCGCGACGGGCCGGCTGCGCCCGCGTCCTGTTGAGCGCCAGGACGAGCAGGCTGAAGCCTGCGATCGGGAAGACGATCCAGTTCAGGGTCTCCCAGCCGAACGTGTTATAGACCGTTCCGGACAGCAGCGACCCGATCGACACGACCAGGAACAGCACGAAGTCGTGGACGCCCTCGACCTTGTTTTTCTCCGAGGGGCGATAGCAGTCGGCGAGCATCGCGGTCGCGCCGATGAAACCGAAGTTCCAGCCGACGCCGAGCAGGACGAGCGACAGCCAGAACTGCCACAGCTCGATACCGGAGAGCGCCACGGCCCCTGCCCCCATGATGAGGAAGAGACCGACTGCCACCATCAGGTCCTTGCCGAAACGCGTGATCAGGTGGCCGGTGAAGAAGCTCGGGCCATACATGGCCACCATGTGCCAGGAGATGCCGAGCGCGGCCTCGTCGGGGGAGAAGCCGCAGCCGATCATGGCGAGCGGCGCGCCGACCATGACGAAGTTCATGAGCGAGAAGGAGCTGACCCCGCAGACGACAGCGGTAACGAGCCGCCGCTGCCTCAGGATTTCGCCGAGCGGCCGCGCTGGCGCCGCGCCGCCCTGCCCTTCGGCAATCTTCAGTTCGGCAGGCTTGAGAAACGAGAGAATTGCCGCGCCAACGGCGGCAAGGCCGATGATGGACGCGAAGGAACCGGCGAACAGCACGGGCTCGAACAGGTCACGTGTATAGATGACGACCTGCGGTCCGAGCACGGCGGCAACGATGCCCCCGAGCATTACCCAGGAAATCGCCTTTGGCCGGAAGTCGGACGGTGCGCCGTCCGCGGCCGCGAAGCGGTACTGCTGAAGAAAGGAACTGCCGCATCCGATGATGAGCAGCCCGAGCGCGAACACCCAGAACAGGTTCTGGAACAGGGCGAGCGTGGCGACCAGCCCGCCGAGCGCCGTGACGCCCGCGCCCGCGATGAAGCCGGCGCGCCGCCCCGCCCGACGCATCAGCATTGCGGCGGGAATGGCGAAGAAGGCTGTTCCGAGGGTGAAGGCCGTGATTGGCGCAGTGGCCAGAGACTTGTCCGCGCCGAGCAGATATGCGCCGGCCAGTCCACCCATCGACATGACGATAGGCTGGCCAGCTCCTACCACCGCCTGGGCTCCAAACAGGACCCCCGCGTTATGCCTGGCGACGCGGTAGGAGTCGGCAACCGTCAAGAAGCAGTGCTCCGTTTGCGGGGCGCGCGGTGCTCGCGCGCGATGCGGTCCAGCACGGCGTTGACCAGCCTGGGCTCCTCGTCATCGCTCTCTGTATAGAACGCCCGGGCGATGTCGAGGTACTCCGTGATGATGACGGGAACCGGAACGTCGAGCTTCTTGAGGAGCTCGAACGTGCCCGCGCGCAGGATGGCGCGCAGCGTCGAGTCCAGGCGTGAGAGCGGCCAGTCCTCGGTCAGCGACTTGCGGATGATCGGGTCGATCAGCTTCTGGTTCTCGACCACGCCGGCGAGGATCGCGCGGAACCACTGCGGGTCCGCCTCGCGGTACTGGACCCCGTCGATCTCCTGCCCCAGACGGAAGGCCTCGTATTCGGCCGTGGTCTCCAGCAGGCCGGAGCCGCCAATGTCCATCTGGTAGAGCGCCTGCACCGCGGCAAGCCGCGCGGCGCCACGCTTGTTGGCCGGACGTGGATGTTCTTCGTTGTCCTTGGGAGCCGACGTCACATCACGCTCCGAAACGTTTCTTGAGGGCGATCATTGTAAGCGCGGCCTTGGCTGCCGCATAGCCCTTGCCGCCTTCCTTGCCGTCTTCGGTGCGGGCGATGCGCGCCAGCGCCTGCGCTTCGTTCTCGACCGTCAGGATGCCGTTGCCGATGGCAAGGCCGAGCATGGTCGAGAGGTCCATGATGCCGCGCGCGGACTCGTTGGCGACCACGTCGAAGTGATAGGTCTCGCCACGGATGACGCAGCCGAGGGCGACGTAACCGTCATAAACCACGCCGCCGTTCTCACCCGCTTCCGCGGCGAAGGCGATGGCAGCCGGGATCTCCAGCGCGCCCGGGACGGTGACGATATCGTAGCTCGCTCCCGCCTCGTCGAGCGCAGCCTTCGCACCCGCGAGCAGGCCGTCGGCCAGATGATCGTAAAAACGCGCTTCCACGATAAGAAGCTTCGGGGGATTGGTATCAGCCATTCGTAACTCCAGGATCGCGGCTGACTTAGGCCGAAGGCCAATTCTTATCAAGTCGTTCTTTTCGATTTCGGCAATGCTGTACACGCAACCCTGAGCAAAGCGCGCCGCGCGCTTTGCCGCAGCGAAGGCTATGCGAACACTACCCGGCAAGTATCGAGCCGGACCAGGGTCCGGCGCACGCCGCAATCAGGCGGAAGCCGCACCCGCCACGCTCTGAGCCTCGGCCAGCCGGGCAGCGTAACGGGCCATCGTATCCACCTCGAGGTTCACGGCATCTCCCACCTTCCGCTCGCCCCAGGTCGTTACCGCCAGCGTGTGCTGAATGATGAGCACATCGAACCGGTTGCCGTCGACCCGGTTGACCGTAAGCGATGTACCGTCGAGGGCAACGGACCCCTTGGGCGCGATGAACTTCGCGAACTCGTCCGGAGCTTCCAGGACGAAGCGCACCGCCTCACCCTCCTCCCGGCGCTCGCGGATAACGGCCTGTCCGTCCACGTGGCCTGAAACGATATGGCCGCCGAGTTCGTCGCCAACCTTCAACGCCCGTTCCAGGTTGATCCGCGTGCCCGGCTTCCAGGCGGAAGCAGTCGTGAGCCGCAATGCCTCTTCCCAGGCTTCCACCTCGAACCAGCGCTCGTTGGAGCCCGGGTCCGGCAGCGCGACCACCGTCAGGCAGACGCCGGCGCAGGCGATGGACGCACCGATGGCGATCGTGGCGGGATCGTAGTTCGTCGCGATCCGCAGCCTGATGCCCTTGTCGAGCGGCTGGATGGACTCGATGCGTCCAATGTCCGTCACAATGCCGGTGAACATCAGTCTTCCCTCACATACTCGAAATAGTCGTCCTCGCCGTAGCGCTCGCGGCGGATGAGCCGGAAGCCCTGCGGAATGCTCTCGGGCGTCACCGGCGCGGCCACGGCCTCCTCGCCCTCCCCGAGGCGTATGGGGGCGACGAACAGACAGATCCGGTCCACCAGTCCGTCATTAAGGAACGCGCTCGCCGTGTAGGCACCGCCTTCCACCAGAAGCTTCGTGAAGCCCTTGGCGGCGAGGTCTTCGACCAGCTCCGGCAGAGCCACGTCGTTGTCCACGCTGTCGATCGCGATGAACTGGACGCCGGCTTCCGCATAGGCCTCCCGCCGCGCCACCGGACAATCGCTGGCGATGGTGAGGTAAAGCGGCACGCGACGCGCCGACGACACCAGCGTCGAATTGAGCGGCAACCTCAGGTGCCGGTCGAGCACGATGCGCGCGGGCGACCGGTGCTCCAGACCCGGCAGTCGGCAGGTGAGCGCCGGGTCGTCGTTCAGCGCCGTACGGATGCCGATCAGGATCGCGTCCGCCTCGGCGCGCATCATGTGCACCTGGCGGGACGCGATCTCGCCTGTGATCTGCACCTGGCCCCGGCCCTGGCGCCCGATCTTCCCATCGGCGGAAAGCGCCAGTTTCAGAGTCACTTCCGTGCGTTTCTTCTCGGACCGGATGAGATAGCCGCTGAGCACTTGACGAGCTTCTTCAGCAAGCACGCCGGACACGACCTCGATGCCAGCCTCGCGCAGCATCGCATAGCCGCGGCCAGCGACGCGGGGGTCGGGGTCGTCCGCCGCACCCACCACCCGGGCAATGCCGGCGCGGATCAGCGCCTCGGCACAGGGCGGCGTCTTTCCGTGATGCGCGCAGGGCTCGAGCGTCACATAGGCCGTGGCGCCCCGCGCCTTCTCGCCAGCCTCTTCCAGCGCCTGCGTTTCCGCGTGGGGCCGGCCGCCGAGTGCTGTCACGCCGCGCCCGACGATCACCGGCTGGCCGCCTTGCTCGGCAACGATGAGGGTTGCGACCGAAGGATTGGTTCCTGTCAGTCCGAGATGACGCCGGGAATAGCGGATTGCGGCGGCCATGAACCGGCAATCGCGCTGTTCCCGGCTTTCCGCTAGCGATGCTGTCATGTCCCCCCTGGGCATCAGCTATTCAACCTCCGGTTCGCCTTTGAGTTCGCCGAGCACTTCCTGGAAGTCGCGGGCTTCGCGGAAGTTGCGATAGACCGACGCGTAACGGACATACGCCACGTCATCGAGCGACTTCAGCGCCTCCATCACGAGAAGACCGATCTGCTCGGAAGGAATTTCGCTTTCGCCCGAGCTTTCGAGCTGCCGCACGATGCCGTTGACGGCGCGTTCCACGCGGTCGGGATCCACGTCACGCTTGCGCAGCGCAATGTCGAAGGAGCGCATGAGCTTGTCCCGGTCGAACGGCACCTTCCGGCCCGACTTCTTGATGACCGTCAGCTCGCGCAGCTGCACGCGCTCGAAAGTGGTGAAGCGGCCGCCGCAGACCGGGCAGGAGCGCCTGCGCCGGATGGCACTGCCATCGTCGGCAGGACGGGAATCCTTCACCTGTGTGTCTTCAGACTGGCAATAGGGGCAGCGCATCCGGTCCGGTTCCTCGCATGACCAATCGCCCTGAAGGCGATCTCTCCCTGTGGTCAGAAAAGGTTCCGGTCCCCCGCCAATGCAGGGGACCGGCAGAGCGTGTTATCAGAGATACTGATAGATCGGGAAGCGCTCGGTGAGCGCGATGACCTTCTGCTTGACCGCTTCCTCGACGGCATGGTTGCCCTCGTCGGAGTTGGCGGCCTTCAGGCCATCCAGCACCTCGGCGATGAAGCCGCCGATCTCGCGGAACTCGGCCTCGCCAAAGCCGCGGGTCGTCCCCGCAGGCGTGCCGAGGCGGATGCCGGACGTGATGAAAGGCTTCTCCGGATCGTAGGGAATGCCGTTCTTGTTGCAGGTGATGTTGGCGCGGCCAAGGGCAGCCTCGGCGCGCTTGCCGGTCGCGTTCTTGGGACGCAGATCCACCAGCATCAGGTGGTTGTCCGTGCCGCCGGACACGATGTCGAGGCCGGCCGCCTTCAGGCTCTCGGCGAGCGCCCGGGCATTGGCCACCACCTGCTTGGCATACTCCTTGAAGGTCGGCTGCAGCGCCTCGCCCAACGCCACGGCCTTGGCGGCGATGACGTGCATCAGCGGTCCACCCTGCAGGCCCGGGAAGACCGCCGAGTTGATCTTCTTGGCCATCTCCTCGTCATTGCAGAGGATCATGCCGCCGCGCGGACCGCGGAGCGATTTGTGGGTCGTGGTCGTGACCACATGCGCATACGGAATCGGCGACGGATGCACGCCGCCCGCAACGAGGCCCGCGATATGAGCCATGTCGACCATCAGATAGGCGCCGACGGAATCGGCGATCTCGCGGAAGCGCTTCCAGTCCCAGATGCGCGAATAGGCGGTGCCGCCCGCGAGGATCAGCTTCGGCTTGTGCTCGTGAGCCTTGCGCTCCACCTCGTCCATGTCGATCAGGTGGTCATCACGGCGCACGCCGTAGGAGACGACGTTGAACCACTTGCCGGACATGTTGACCGGGGAGCCGTGGGTCAGGTGACCGCCGGAGTTGAGGTCGAGACCCATGAAGGTGTCGCCCGGCTGCAGCAATGCGAGGAACACGGCCTGGTTCATCTGCGAGCCGGAATTGGGCTGCACATTGGCGAAGTTGCAGCCGAACAGCTGCTTGGCCCGCTCGATGGCGAGCTCCTCCACCACGTCGACATACTGGCAGCCACCGTAATAACGCTTGCCCGGATAACCTTCGGCATACTTGTTGGTCAGGACCGAACCCTGGGCTTCCATCACCGCGCGGGAGACGATGTTCTCGGAGGCGATCAGTTCGATCTCGTGCCGCTGGCGGCCGAGCTCGTTGCGGATCGCTTCGAAGACGGCCTTGTCGGCCTCCTCCAGCGGACGGGTGAAAAAGGCCTCGGTGACTTTCGGATCGGCTGAGGCAGTGGCCATAGCGCTATCTTCCTTTGACTTGCACTCATGATAGGGCGGCAGAATGTGGGCGGCTTAGCACTTTTCACCCCCCTCCACCAAGGACTATCCGCCGCATTTCGTATCGGGGCAGTGAATTTTTCTTTGCCCGCCGGCCAAAACAGCAAGGCCGCCCCTTGGGACGGCCTTGCAAAGCGGAACGGGTCGTGCCGGTCAGAGCGTGCTGGACATCTGCAGTTCGCGGGCGCCGTCGAAGCCGTAGATGTCGTCACGGAAGTGGACGACGCCATCGCCCGTGGCCCAGCTCGAGATGTAGACGAAATGCACCGGCACCGGATCGGCGACCGGGATATGCTTGTCGACCTCCGTCTGGATGGTGCGCTCGATGGTCCGGCGATCCCAGCCCGGCGTGTCGCGCAGGATCCAGGTGACGAGGTCGCGCACGTTCTGGACGCGCACGCAGCCCGAAGAATGGAACCGCTCCTGATCGCGGAAGATGTGCTGCTCGGGCGTGTCGTGCATGTAGACCGCGTGCGGGTTCGGGAAGTTGATCTTCACCGAGGCCATCGCGTTGATCTTGCCCGGATCCTGGCGGAAGCGGTACTTGGCCGCCTCGTCCGTGGACCAGTCGATCGTCATCGGATCGACCTCGCGGCCGTCCGGGGCGATCAGGCGGATGTTGTTGTCCCGCAGGTAGTTGGGGTTCTTCCGCATGACCGGGATGATGTCCTTCTTGACGATCGAAACCGGCGCATTCCAGTACGGGTTAAGGATGATCTCATTGATCTTCGAGGACAGGATCGGCGTCTGACGGTCGACCTTGCCGACCACGGCCGTATGGTTGAGCGCGACGCGGCCGCCCTCCACCGCCTGGATCTGCGCGGCGGGAATGTTGACCATCACGAACCTGTGGCCGAGGTCACGCGCCGTCCAGTCCATGAGGCGTTGCAGGTTGGTCTGCAGCTGCCCGAGGCGGACCTCCGCGCTGACATTCATGGCCGAATAGGTGTAGCGGCCCGTGACGCCATCGGCCGGCAGGCCGTGACGGGCCTGGAACCGCCGCAGCGCCGCCTCGACATAGGTGTCGAAAGCCGGCGACATGCCCGCCTGCGGGGAAAGGTCGCCGGAGATCATCAGACGGCGGCGCAGGATTTCCACGTCCGGATGGACGACGCCGATCTGCAGCTTGTTTTCGGGGGGCACCATCGGCCATCCGCCATTCGCGACGATCTGGGAGTATTGCGCGATGGCGTTCTGCACGTACCCGATGTTGATCGGATTGAGGATTGCCTGATTGCTAGACACGCGCTGCGCGGAGGAGACCCCCGCGTCGAACTGGTCGTTCCAGACACCGCGACGCGGTGCTCGCAGAATGGAGTCAATGACATTCTGCGCATAAGCCGAACCGGCGACCGCGGAAGCAACCGCCGCACCGGCACCGGCAAGGAAATGACGGCGACTGGATTTCATCTGTTCACCCGACCTGTTAACTCACGCACGATCCATGCAGCATTAATGGTCGGAACACCGTTAACATTCTGAGAATATGAACGTGCCCCGGTCCCATGTTTTTGAAATGGGTTCATCTCCTTCTGATTGAAATATGGTATTAGCGTGACTGATCCACTCACGCTTATTTGAAACCGGCCCGCAAGGGGTAGCTGTTGCATTTCCGCAACATGGAAATACGGGGCCGTACCGTCATATGCGGTGCTCCATGCTGTCGTTCCAGACCTTCTCGAGGCGCTGCAACGCCTGATTCATCCGGCCGAACTCCTCCGCGTTGATCTCCCCGGCCTTCTCCATCGCGCGAATGTGGCGGTCATAGAGCCGGGCGACGATAGCCGCGACTTCCTTGCCCTTTGGCGTGAGGCTGATACGGACGGTTCGCCGGTCCGCGTCGGACCTCTGGTGATGGATGTAGCCCAGCTCAATCAGCTTCTTGAGGTTATAGGTGACATTCGACCCCTGATAGTAGCCGCGCGAACGCAGCTCCCCGGCCGAGAGTTCGGAATCGCCGATGTTGAACAGCAGGATGGCCTGGATGGCGTTGATGTCGTCCCTGCGCTGCCGCTCGAACTCGTCCTTGACGACCTCCTGCAGCCTGCGGTGCAGCCGTTCGACCAGGTTGAGGGTCTGCAGATAGAGCGTCCGCAGCCGTGCGCCACCCTGACGGGGCGAGGACGGACTCCGGGAGCCAATTCCGGGATTGATCATGACAGTGCCTTTCGTGTGACGCCTGGTGAGCTTGTTGTTTTTCTTCACCTTGGCGGCACTTGTAGGCCCCGCGTCTAAAATTGTGCTTAAATGGCACACTTAACAGAGCTTTACGCCCGCGGGTTCGGGCGCCACGGCTGAACGCCCGGAAACTCACTCCTGTTCCTGCTTCTTTTCCTCGCGGTGGATGGCGATGCGAAGCGCCACGTAGCACGCCGCCGTAAGCAGATGTCCGGCAACGACCCAGGGACGGAAACCGAAGAGATCGGACATGAACGTAAACATGACCGTCTCCGACGCGGCGCACACGAACCAGATGACTGGGCCCCAGGAGGCCAGCGTCCAAAGTCCGACAGACGCGAAGGGGAACAGGACGGCGAGCGAACCTGCGGCGATGCGCCAGTAGGCCGGCAGCAGGTCGAACCTCCATTCCTCGGACGGATAAAGACCGATGAGCCGCGTCCAGTACAGCACGCCCTGCACAAGACACAGGAGCGCGACGGCGCGCTGAAGTATCTCCAGGCCATATTGGGCAGGCGACGGCCTGACGGCGATCTGCCCAGTGAAATGTTCCGACACTGATACCCTCGCCGGGACTGCAGGATCCCGGTTTCCCTTTGCCCTCTCGCCGAACGATGATAGTGCATCCTCGTGATTCCTGATAGGTTTGCAAGAATATGGTCAAACCCGCCGTCACTCGGTGCCGCCCGTCGCGCCGGATTCGTCCGGCTGCCATGCCTTGTTGATTGGACCGTCAGCGGTGATGTAGCTTTTGTGGAAACAGGAGAGTTTCAATGAACAAGATGACCCCCTCCAAGACCGCTCTCCGCTCTGTGGATGAAATCACGTCGAGCCGGCGCCTGCGCCGCATGCGCAAGGCCGACTGGTCGCGCCGGCTGGTGCAGGAGCACCACATCCGCGTGGACGATCTGATCTGGCCGATCTTCCTGATCGAGGGCGAGAATCGCGAGGAGGACGTGGCGGCCATGCCCGGCGTGAAGCGGATGACCGTGGATCTCGCCGTGCGCGCTGTCGAACGCGCCGCCAAGCTGGGCATCCCGGCGGTTGCCACCTTCCCGAAGATCGACATTTCAAAGAAGGATGACCGCGGTTCGGCGATCCTCGACGCCGATAACCTTATCAACAAGGCGACCCGCGCCATCAAGAAGGCGGTGCCCGAGATCGGCGTCATCACCGACGTGGCGCTTGATCCCTTCACCAGTCACGGGCACGACGGCATCCTTTCCAACGGCGTCATCCTGAATGACGAGACGGTGGAGCAGATTGCCCATGCGGCGGTTCTGCAGGCCGCCGCCGGCGCCGACGTCATTGCCCCGTCCGACATGATGGACGGCCGCATCGGCGCGATCCGCGACGCGCTGGACACCAACGGCTTCCAGGAAGTGGCGATCATGTCCTACGCGACCAAGTTCGCCTCCGCCTTCTACGGGCCCTATCGCGACGCCATCGGCACCGCCGGCCTCCTGAAGGGCGACAAGAAGACGTATTACATCGACCCGGCCAACACGGACGAGGCGATCCGCGAGACCGAGCAGGACCTGGTCGAAGGCGCTGACATGATCATGGTCAAGCCCGGCCTGCCCTATCTCGACATCATCCGCCGGCTGAAGGACACCTTCGCGGTGCCGACCTTCGCCTATCAGGTCTCTGGCGAATACGCGATGATCAAGGCCGCGGCGATGAATGGCTGGATCGACGGCGAGAAGGCGATGCTGGAAAGCCTGCTCGCCTTCAAGCGCGCCGGCTGCGATGGCATCCTGACCTATTTCGCCGTGGAAGTTGCCGAACGCCTGAAGGCCTGACCTCTCCCTGCACAACGGGCCCTGATTTCGCCCCCGGTCTTTCCGACGGAAGGCCGGGGTTATTTTTTGATGCCGGTGCCGCAGGGTATGTTGCCAAGCCGGGGCTATGGGGTACTATTTTCATTCGCCCGCCCTTCGTGGCGGGAAGCGCAATTACGGTCAGAGCGCACATGATGCAGCAGCTGGGTCATACGCCACAGTTCTTCCTGACGGCACCGTCTCCCTGCCCGTACCTGCCCGGCCAGTTCGAGCGCAAGGTATTCACGCATCTGGTCGGCGACCGCGCGGCGGAACTCAACGACGTGCTGACCCAGGGCGGCTTCCGCCGTTCCCAGAACATTGCCTACCGTCCCGCCTGCGAAAGCTGTCGGGCCTGCGTTTCGGTGCGTATCCTCGTGCGCGAGTTCGAGCCGTCGCGCAACATGCGCCGGATCCTGAAGATGAACGCTGACCTGATCGGCGAGGAGCGGAACCCGGAGGCCACGGCGGAGCAGTATTCCCTCTTCCGCACCTATCTCGACGCGCGCCATCCCGACGGCGGCATGTCGGACATGACAATGCTCGACTATGCGATGATGGTGGAGGACACGCATGTGCCCACCCGCGTGTTCGAGTACCGCTTCCGCGGCCCCGATTCAGGGGTGACGGGACGCGGAGAAGGCGAGCTGGTCGCGGTGGCGCTGACCGACCGCCTCTCCGACGGCCTGTCAATGGTCTACTCCTTCTACAACCCCGAACTGGAGCGGCGTTCCCTCGGATCCTTCCTGATCCTGGACCACATCCGCCGCGCCCGCGGCGACGGCCTGCCCCATGTCTACCTGGGTTATTGGGTCAACGGCTCACGCAAGATGGGTTACAAGATCCGCTACCAGCCCCAGGAGCATCTTGGCCCGAGCGGCTGGCAGCGCTTCGCGTCTCCCGAACTTTCCCGCTGACGGCCCGCCCCCGGGCCTCCCCGCCAGCGCAGGGACCATACGTCCCCACCACACACCGCCGGAGCTGAACCATCCTGCTGTCTTACGGTAACGATACCGGAGGTCCGGGGACGTACGCTTCCTGATGTCTTAGAATACGCGGGCCAACAACCCGCATGCATTACGTGAAAAGGATGACGTATTGCATGAAGTCTACACATAATACTTCGAAAATAATATTAAGCCTCAATGAATAGCTCATAAGCAAATATACTTTGAAAGCTCATGACACCGACAAAATCTGGCCCTGCAAGACTTATCGGGATTCTTTCCGGCACTGTTCTGCTGGTTCTTTCGGCGCCCACGACCTCGCAGGCCCAGACTTCGCCTGCCATTCCCGTGGTGGACTGTTTCACCGGTGCCTCCATTTTCAACACCGGGATGACCGACAACAGCGGGACAATATACTGGACCGTCAAGCGGACGACGGAAAATGTGCAGAATAATACCAACAACGCCTACTACATGAACCCGACTTTCCGCGACACCACCGCATATCCGCCACCCCCGGGTCCGTGGCAGCCAACGTCGGTCGTACTGAACAGACCTGGTTGGCATGTGCCGACGGGGGGCGCGCTCTGGATTTCACATGCTACTGATGGGGTTCACGGGCCGCTAAACGAGACATACCTGGAGGATTTCTACTACAGGTTTGTTTTCGTCATCGACAATGCGGTCAATCTGGAATCCTTCAAGCCGCAGATGTCCTTCTATGCCGATGACACGATCTATGACATTTACGTCAATGGCCAGCGTGTAGTGCCGCGCTGGATTGAATCGATCGGGGACTACAACCCTTGGCACGTACAGTCCTTCATGACAGGCCAGGGCGCCTCCTACAAGTTCGATAGCACCTGGTGGCAGCATGGACAGAACGAACTCATCGTCCATATCAGATCGATAGGAACTGTGCAGGGATTCCTGGCAGAGTTCACCAGCGAGAGCCTCTGCGAACCTTCGCTGACTCTCCGAAAGACCGTCAACGGCGGAACCATGACACCGGCCGACTTCACCCTGGTTGCGTCCGGTCCCGCTCAAACGATTCAGGGCAAATCCGGCAATCCTGCGGTCACCAGCGTGGTTGTGGAACCCGGAACCTACGCCCTTTCGGAACAGCCTGCCCCCGCGCAGGTTGGCTATGCGCAAGACATAACCTGCAACATTGAGACTGCATTGCAGGGCGGTGGTACCTCGTCCTCGACGGTGACCGGAACTTCAGTTTCCCTCACGCCCTATGACACGGCGGTATGCGAGTTCGTGAATACCTACATTCCGCCCACCAGCCTCACCCTGAAGAAGGTGGTTCAGAACACGCGAGTGGGCACGCTCACTCCGGACCGCTTTACGCTCCGTGCCAGCGGCCCGACCTCGTTCAGCGGGCGTCATGGTTCTCCAGCCGTCACCTTGGTCGAGGTGGAACCCGGTGTGTACACCCTCTCCGAGGATCCGGTGAATGGCTACAAGGCCGCGGGTACGTTCGTGTGCGAGGAACTCTCGGGCGCTTCGATCCCGGTTTCCCCCTCGAACCAGATCACCGTGGACAGGGGTCAGAAGATCACCTGCACCATCACGAATGTCGACATGGCAGCGGAACTCACGTTGAGCAAGGAGGTGATCAACGACAGCGGTGGCACGGCATCTCCGTCCGACTTCACCCTGATTGCGGGCAGTGGCACCGCCGAATACCGCTTCGCGCACGGCCAGACCCAGTCGGTTCCGGTCGGCACCTACACGCTGTCCGAAGAAGGTCCCGCCGGCTACGGTGCAAGTCTTTTTACCTGTACGCTCAACGGAGTCACCACCGTTTCCAACACCATCACCCTGGCCGACAACGACGTTGCCAGCTGTACAGTCACCAACAATGACATTGCCATCGAAAAGTCCCTCACCGCGGAAAGCGGAAGCCTGCCTGGTGTCGCCGAACCCGGCGAGATCCTGACCTATACCGTCACGCTGACCAACGACGGGACAGCCAATGCGCTCTACAATCTGGTCGACAACCTCGACACCAACCTGACCTACGTCCCGGGTTCGGCGGGAGGCGTCGCCACCGGAATGGAGCCGGTTTCCACCCGCCCCCTGAAGTGGAATGGCCTCGTCCTTCCCCCGGGAACTTCAACCGTGACCTACCAGGCCAGGGTATCGGCCGTCCTGCCACAGGGAAAGGCCCGCATCACCAACTGCATTGGCACGGTTTGCACTGAAACCGTGGCTTCCGGTTGGGTAAGCATCAGCAAGAAGCTGATTGGCGAGTCCGGCGGAAACCAGCCCGATCTTGCCGAACCGGGAGAAATCCTCACCTATGAGGTGACGCTCACCAATGAGGGCGAAGCGCCCGCGATATTCGATCTTGGCGACGTGCCTTCCGACTATTCGACCTATGTGCCCGGTTCCACGCGGGGCACTGCAGGCGCGGCCGAGCCGGAAGGTCCGATTCCGCTTGTCTGGCGCAACATCCCGGTCCACCCGGGACAGCCCGTGACTGTCGTCTACGACGTCAGGGTAGCCGACGTCCTGCCTCCCGGCACCGCCTCGCTGCGAAACATTGCATATTCCCCCCGGGTTTTCGAGGCCGAGCTCGAGGAACAGGGCGGTGGCGACGGCAGCGGCTCCGGCGGTCGCGGAGATGGCGGTTCCCAGCAGCGCTATCCCGGCGCCGACTATTGCAACAGAGCCGGAGCGGGCTGTCTGGATTTCGAGACGCTGAACATCAGCTTCGCCAAAGTTGCCCACATGCCCACGGCCGACCGGGGGATGAACCTCCCCTTCTCGATCGAGGTGACCAACCACGCGAGCGCCCCGGTTCAGAACGTCGTCGTCACTGACGTCATGCCCGCGGGCTTCACGTTTGTGGAGGGATCGGCAACCATCGATGGAAAACCGGTCACGCCCATCGTGAACGGCCGTTCGGTCCAGATCACGATCGCCCGCCTGGAACCCCGCTCCACCACGACCGTCGACCTGCAGATGCGGGCGCAACCCTCGCTCAAGCCTGGCTCCTACAGCAACCGCGCTGGACTGCGTGATCCGAGCGGCAGAGAGATTGTCGGCACCTCCGCCGCCTTCGAGATCTCTGTCGAACCGATGTTCGACTGTGGCGACATCATCGGCAAGGTGTTCGACGACGAGAACCGGAACGGCTATCACGACGACGGCGAAGGCGGCATCTCGGGAGCTCGCGTGGCAAGCCCCGAGGGCGTACAGGTCGTCACGGACAGCCACGGTCGCTTCCACATTCCGTGCGCTGATCTTCCCGACAGCAGGATCGGCCGAAATTTCATCCTCAAGCTGGATCCTCGCTCCCTCCCCTCCGGTTACCGGATCATCAGCGAAAATCCCCGGGTGGTGCGCCTGACCGCAGGCAAGCTCACCAGTATCGACTTTGCCGCCTCCGTCACGCGTGTGGTGCGCGTCGACGTGAACGATAGCGCCTTCGAAACCGGATCGGTGACCCTCTCGCCGAGATGGGAGCAGACCATTCCCGAACTGATTGCCATGCTCGAGACCGAGCCGTCTGTCCTTAGGATCGTCTATCACGGCCAGGCGGGCAACGGGGCTGGACACCAGCGACTGCGCGAACTGCGTCGTCTCATCATCGATCACTGGACGCAAAAGTCCAGCCGGTACAAGCTGGACATCGAGATAATCGTCATCTCCGGCGGCGCCATGCGGTTTCCGGAAGCATCACCGCCTATTGTATTCCAGCCGAACTGACGGCCTGTGAGGGGTAAGGTGGCCGCCGGCCCGAGGCAACCCGCGGGTCACAACATCGGGGGAAACGGCGGCCGGGGGCGCCCACCGGCCCCACTGGCTCATGGAAAGGCTGTCCACCCGACCACCGCCCTGCCGCTTCCAGCTTTCGCGATTCACCATGCAGAAACCAGGAGCGGGCGGAGAGGCGTTCCACTTCACCCGTATGCAGCGGCTGTCTCGCGTGTTCATAACTGATGGCTCGCAGACCAGCCTGCCGCAATCTGCTCGGGTTTACCCTCCGGATGTCATGGCGGGGCCGCCATTCATGAGGCTCGTCTCGATCTCGAGGCGGTAGCGGTTGGGGCTGGTGCGCCATTGCTCCTGGACGATGCGGCGCAGCTGCCGCAGACGGTTCCTGGCAAGCGCTCCCTCATCCCCCTGCGCCCGGTATACGATGCGCAGCACGGAGGGTTCTGCTTCCAGCGTCGCAATCAGCGCGATGATCCGCTCCTGCCACTGCGTCATCAGCTGCTCCGAGCCCTGCTCGAAGGCGCTGCCGGTGATGTCCAGCCGCACCACCCGGGTGAGGGCCGTCGCAAAACTCACGTCGGTGGTCTTGCCCGCCGTCAGCCGCACCGCCCGCGGGTTTTCGCTGATGATCCGGTAGCCTGACGGCAGCGACCGCGGATCGAGCTTCATCATGTAGGTCTTCCCGATACGGCTGCCGGGAAGGTCGGCGCAGGCCACATGGAAGCGGCCGTGCGCGTCCGTTGTGGTCTGGACGCCTTCCAGGCTCACCACCCTGGCGCCGGCAACGCCCGGCTCGCCTTCATCGTGGTACCCGTTGCGGTTCCTGTCGTCGAACACCTTGCCGATGATGTCGCCGCAGTCGAACACCGGCTCGGGGATGATCTCCACCGTCGCCTGCCCCTTGCGGCGGTAGACGACGTCATTGTCGATGCGCTCGGCCTGGGCCGTGTTGGTGAACTCGCCGAACGGCGCGGAGGCCGACACGCCCAGCGTAAGCTGGACCTCGACGTCCTTGCCGGGATCGACCTCCAGCTCCCAGGACAACCGCCGCCCCTCGACCACGGGCTCGTGTGGCACGCCGTCGACGGTCGCCGTCCCGGGAATGTAGACGAAGCCGGCGGGCATGATATCGACGAGGCGGATGGGAGAGCGCTTGATCAGCTCCATGGGCTTCAGGATGAGGACGTAGGGCACCCTGCCGCCGCGCTGGGTCTGGGTGATGAGCCCCTGCTTCTCGACACCGAAGCCGGGCATGGTGAGCGCCATTGGCCCGGGCATCTCGGCCTTGAGCGGCGCGCCGGTGGGGTCGGTGGCATTGACCGAAGCCTGGTTATTGACAGCATCCTCGAGGCCTGAGCCGTAGGCGATGTCCTCCGTGGACAGCGTGTAGAAGGCGGTGAAGACGACCGACTCGCCCGGCAGGATGGTCGAGGGTCCGGGCGTGAAGGGCGACATGACGCCGGTGCCGGGCTGTCCGTCGAAGGTCGGTCCCGGGTCCTCCGGGTAGACGTCGAAAGCGGTGATGTTGCCGTCATTGGTGACGGTGATGTCGAAGCGCAGCCGTTCGCCGGGGTCGGGCAGCCCATCGCCGTCGTCGGTTTCGGGATCGAAGCGACCCTCCTTGACCATGGAGATGCTGGGAATGTGGGGAATGGGCTCGGTGTGGTCGCTGGAGGCGGTGAGCTGTGGCTGGTCCGGATAGCCGACGATGGAGGCGGTTGCGGTGGCGACGTTTTCCTTGATGCCGCTGTCGACGTCCTCCTGGGTGAGCGTGTAGCTGGCGACAAAGACGGCAACGCCGCCCGGCGGCAAGGTTCCGTCCGCCTCCAGGGTCGAGCGGGACGGATCAAGCGTCGGGGTGCCGATGATGGTGTCTGTGACGATCAGATCGGTGAGCGCAATGTCGCCTGTATTGGTGACGATGAACTCGTAGTCCATGCGGTCGCCGGCATTCTTGATCGGCGAGCCGTCCGGGGCGATGCCGCCGGCGACATCGACGAAGGTGCCGATCTTCTGCAGCGCAATGTGGGCGTCGAGGATCGTGTAGGTCGCTGTGGCGATACCAGGCGCCCCGCATACTTCGGTGCTGAAAACGCGATATCCTCCTTCCCCGGGCTTATCAATGAGGCGGAGGGCAAACTGCTCGCGGTTTTCCTGCACCCCATCCGGGAGGATGCCCAGCGGAATCTGGAACGCCGTCCCGGCATAGTTGCCCGGCGGAACTGTTATGGTGAGTGTCGTTGTGGTGAGGTCGTTGGCGTCGGCAGTGATTGGTTCGACCACCACGTCCACCTGGAGCGGGACTTCAGGCTTGCCGCTGACTAGAAGCTGGATGGGGAAGTTGGCCTCGGTGTCCACGCCTTCCAGCTCCTCATGATAGTCTTTGGAGAATTGCACGATCGGTGTGATGCCCTCAAGTGAGATCGAGTCGAGAAAGTTGCCAACCGATCTGTTTGCCGATGCTGTCTCCTTCGCTACGAAGCCGAACCGGCGCAATGCCGCCTCCCCTTCCCAGACGAAGCTGCCGCTGTAGACAGTCCAGTTGTTCTCCACGAGAACAGCATTGCAAGTCACGCTCGCTAGACCGCTCCCTTCCGTCCCGCAGGCTTCGACCTGGCCGTGATTGCTCGGCGTGGATGTTCCCGGTGTGGTCACCTCGACGATTAGCCTCGGATTTTCCCATACCGTCTTGTCGTCGAGCGCATCGGATATTTCGAAAGCCATGCCATCCTTACCGCCGGCGCCCCCCGACACACGGGCACGATGCGCGAAACGCCAGGTGACGATGTCGCCAGGAAAAAGACACACCGTCTGATAGAGATTGGAGGGCTCATCCGCGTTCAGTTCCGCAAACCAGCTGCCGTCATGGGCATTGAAAGACTGGAAACCGTCCTTCCACAATTCGATTAGCTGCCCATTGATATTCGTGCAGGCTCCACCTGACCTTACGGAATGCGTCGTTTCCCAGCCTGGCACGACGGAGCTGGCTACCTGGTAAGCACCAGTCCCGGAGGGCAGCGTGCACCCCACCAGCGGGTCTTCGAAGCTGAGGTTGATAAAACTGCGCTGAACCTGTGAGTACGCCGGCGTGCCCAAGCCAGCCAGTGCCGCAAGGCAAAACAGCCAGCGCGCGGAGAAAGGCAGGTGACAGATGGATTGCGCCATCCGGATATCATGCGTTCCAACATTCATGAGAAGTTCCATTGGCCCCCTGGCGATCCAAATATGTCTCTCCAGTCTTGAGGACGTCGATGTGCCGGCAGAACTTGCTACGAATTTCAGTCCTCCGTGTGCACAACCATATCTATTTCTGCCAGTAGGTTACCGTAGCAATACAGGCCACGATCGGAGGGCGCGTCGAATCGCGACGGTACAAGCAGCCGCCTGCCGCCGAGGTCACAAAACACGATGTTGTTGGAGGTCTTTTCGCCGGACAAGCTGATAAAAAAGGCCGCCTTGCGGGCGGCCTCTGGCAGGATGGAAGAAGCAGCCAGCCGGTCAGAAGCGACCGGCTGAAAAACCCGTCAGCCGAACTTCCCGGTGCGCGGGAAGCCTTTGGGCGCCATGCGACCCGCCGCGGCCCGGTCGCCCGTCCATTCGAGGAGCTCTTCGCGGCTGCGCGTGTAGACGCGGTCGGCGGAATCGCGCCAGGTCAGGCCCTCGGCGATGTTGAACGTCTTCACATCGTTCACGCCACCGTCCTTGTACCGCTGCAGGCGCACGCCCTTGCCGCGCGCCATCTCCGGGATCTGCGAAACCGGGAAGACGAGCAGCTTCCGGTTTTCTCCAATGATGGCAACCGTGTCGCCCTCGACCGGCACGCAGAACCGCGCTTCGTCCGGCGCCTTGACGTTCATCACCTGCTTGCCCTTGCGCGTATTGGCGAGCACTTCCTTTTCGGGAACGATGAAACCGTTGCCGGCGTAAGAGACGACCAGCAGCTTGCGATCCGGATTGTACGGGAACGCCGTGACGATGTCCTGGTCCGCCTCGAGGTCGACGATGATGCGCACCGGCTCGCCGTGCCCCCGCCCGCCCGGCAGCCTGTCAGCGCCGAGCGTCAGGAACTTGCCGCCCGTGGACAGCATCAGGATCTTGTCCGTCGTTTGCGCGTGGAAGGCGAGCTTCAGGCCATCGCCCTCCTTGAACGACAGCGACGACAGGTCGGTGATGTGCCCCTTCATGGCGCGGATCCAGCCCTTCTCGGACAGGATCACGGTAATCGGCTCGCGCTCGATCATCGCCTGCTGGACGTCCTCGAGGTCATGCTCGGCCACCTGGCCGAAGGTCGTGCGGCGCCTGCCGAGCGACGGGTTCTTGTCCGGATCGAAGGTCTGGCGGACCTTGCCGACCTCCCAGCGGATGGTCTTCCACTGCTTTTCCTCGGATCCGAGCAAGCCCTCGATCTGCCGCTTTTCCTCGGAAAGCTGATCGAACTCGGTGCGAATCTCGATTTCCTCGAGCTTGCGCAGGGCGCGCAGGCGCATGTTGAGGATCGCCTCGGCCTGCACGTCGGTGAGGCTGAAGCGCCTCATCAGCTCCTGCTTCGGCTCATCCTCCTCGCGGATGATCCGGATCACCTCGTCGATGTTGAGATAGGCGATGAGGTAGCCGGCCAGGATCTCCAGTCGCTTCTCGATTTCACCGAGGCGATGGCGTGACCGGCGCAGGAGCACGTTGCGGCGGTGGTCCAGCCACTCGCGCAGCACTTCCTTGAGGGAAAGCACGCAGGGGACCTTGCCGCGCGACAGGACATTCATGTTGAGCGGGAAGCGGATCTCGAGGTCCGTAAGCCGGAACAGCGACTCCATCAGGAGATTCGGCTCGATGGTGCGGCTCTTCGGCACGAGCACGAGTCGGATGTCCTCGGCACTTTCATCCCGCACGTCGTCGAGCAGAGGCAGCTTCTTGCTGAGGATCAGTTCCGCGATCTTCTCCACCAGGCGCGACTTCTGCACGCCATAGGGGATCTCGGTGATCACGATCTGCCATTGCCCGCGGCCGAGATCCTCCTTCTCCCAGCGCGCGCGCAGGCGGAAGCCGCCCCGACCCGTCTCATAGGCCTCGCGGATGGCCTCCGGGCTCTCCACGAGAACGCCTCCGGTCGGGAAATCAGGCCCCTTGACGTATTTCAGCAGGTCGTCGGTGGTGCAGTCGGGATTGTCGATGAGCGCGATCGCCGCGTCACAGACCTCCGCCGCATTATGCGGCGGGATGGACGTCGCCATGCCCACGGCGATGCCCGATGAGCCATTGCACAGCAGGTTCGGGAACGCGCCCGGCAGGACGACCGGTTCCTCGTCCTCCTCGTTGTAGGTCGGTCGGAAGTCGACTGCGTCCTCGGTGATGCCTTCGAGCAGCTCGACCGCCACCTCGGTCATGCGCGCCTCGGTGTAGCGCATGGCCGCCGCACCGTCGCCGTCGATGTTGCCGAAGTTGCCCTGGCCATCGACCAGCGGATAGCGCATCATGAAAGGCTGCGCGAGGCGCACGAGCGCATCGTAGATCGACTGGTCGCCGTGCGGGTGGAACTTGCCCATCACGTCGCCGACAATGCGGGCGCACTTGGCAAAGCCCTGGTCGGGGTTGAGCCTCAGCAGGCGCATCGTGTGCATGATGCGCCGATGCACTGGCTTCATGCCATCCCGCACGTCCGGCAGGGCCCGGTGCATGATGGTCGACAGCGCATAGGCGAGATAGCGCTCTTCCAGCGCTTTTTTCAGGTCCACCGGTACGGCCGAATCGCCGCCGTCAGAGGGCGGAAGCATGTCTTTTCCCATGGGTTTCGGTTAACGGACGAAGTGATTCGGAACAAGTGTGACGACAGAAAGCCGACAGATTCAGGGCCTCCTGTGCAGTGAATGTGCAGGAAAATTGACAGGCATCCGCGAGAAAGGCCATGTTGCCAGCCGGCTAAACAGTCAGTCCCCCACAGCCATTGCGCATGCGGCGAACACTCGAGAACTGGAAGGAACCGATGAAACGAACCGGACTGAAGACCTTTCTGCTGGCCAGCGCCGTGTCAGCCCTTTCCCTCTCCGCTGCTCAGGCTGTGGAGGCCCTGGACGCGGCAGAGCGCCTGAAAGGCATTCTCGCCGAACAGCAGACCCAGCTTACTTATGAATCGGCGGATGTCGACGGCGACGACGTCGTCCTGCGCGGCGCCAAGCTGTCGTTTGAGGAAAGCGACGATCCCGTGGAGCTTGGCGACGTGCTTCTGGAGGATGTGTCCGAAGACGCGGACGGAGCCTATCGCATCGGCCGCCTCTACGTCGAGCGCGCCGTGCAGGAGACCGACGTCACGACCGTGGAGATGGAGGAGTTCGAGATGCTCGGGCTCATCCTGCCGAAGGATTCCGACTCCGATCCCTTCGCGGGCGTCACCCGCTACGACGCGGTCAACATCGCCACCATCGAAGCGGATCTTTATGACCAGGATCTTCTTTTGGTCGAGAACGTCACGACGCGCGTCACGGTCGATGCCGACGGTGCCTTCAGGAACGTGACCGAAGTCGAAAGCTTCAACATCAACCTGATGGCCCTGGATGACAAGGATGACGACGAGGAGTTCGTCGATATGCTCCAGGAGATCGACTACGACGACATCACCGGCAGCATGCAGATGACCGGTCTCTGGAATCCGTCCGACGGTCGCTTTGCCCTCACCAAGTTCGAGATCGCGATGGAGGAGGTCGGTGCGCTGAACCTGACCACAGACCTCAGCGGCTACACGCCCGACTTCATCAGGAGCCTCAGGGCGATTGTTGCGGAGAGCGACGGCGATACCCAGGGTTCCGACATGGGCATGGCCGCGCTGGGACTGATGCAGCAGCTCATGTTCCACGGTCTTTCGATCCGCTTTGACGACGGCAGCGTCACGGGCCGCCTGCTGAACCACATCGCCGACGAGCAGGGTGTTGAACCGGGTGTTCTGATCCAGGCGGTTCGCGAAACGGTGGAAAACCAGCTGGCCCCCTTCACCGGCAATGATTTCGCGAAGTCGGCGGCAAAGGCCGTTGGCGATTTCCTCGACAATCCGCGCAACATCGAACTGGCGGCCAAGCCTGCCACGCCGGTTCCCTTCATGATGTTCGCGGCGGCCATGGCAGCCCCTGAAATGCTGATCAAGCAGCTCGGCCTGACAATCACGGCCAATCAGTAGTTTTCCAACCAAATATTCCCGTGCAGAAGGACCTCTTCTTCAGGTCGAAGAGGTCCTTCCCATTTTTCACCATACATTGCTTCTGGAAAGAAGTTTGGGGATGCCGCGCGGGCCGAAGCGCTCGAAGCCCTCCTTGACCATCCCCGCCCCAAGATTGCGCTGAAGCCGGATATATCCCACCCGCTGGCGCTGATGCTGGCCAATTCCGGCCTGGAAGCAATGCTGAAAAGCTGGGCTTCACGACACGGCCAGCCGGGAATGATCCGGAGCAGCGGGGACTGCCCCAAAGAAAAGGCTCTTCGCGCGGTCGCGAAGAGCCCTTTTCCTTTGATCCGTGACGGATGCCGGGGCCCGTCAGTCCTGGCGCGGAGCGAGCCGGATGTGCAGCTCGCGCAGCTGCTGCGGTGTGGCTTCCGCCGGGGCACCCATAAGCAGGTCGACCGCCTGCTGGTTCATCGGGAACATGGTGATCTCGCGCAGGTTCTTGGCGCCGCAGAGCAGCATCACGATGCGGTCGATGCCGGCCGCCATGCCGCCGTGGGGCGGAGCGCCGTAGTGGAACGCGCGGTAGAGGCCGCCGAACCGCTCCTCGACTGTCGTGCGGTCAAAGCCGGCGATCTCGAACGCCTTCACCATTACCTCCGGCAGATGGTTGCGGATGCCGCCCGAGGCGATCTCGTAGCCATTGCAGACCATGTCGTACTGATAGGCCTTGATGGTGAGCGGATCCTGCGTATCGAGCGCCTCGAGGCCGCCCTGCGGCATGGTGAACGGGTTGTGGCCGAACTCGATCTTCTTCTCCTCCTCGTTCCACTCGTAGAACGGGAAGTCGACGATCCAGGCGAGTTCGTAGCGGTCGCGGTCGATAAGGTTCAGCTCCTCGCCCACGCGGGTGCGCGCCGCACCGGCGAAGCTCACGAACTTCTTCGGATCGCCCGCGACGAAGAAGCAGGCGTCGCCATCGTCCAGGCCGAGCTGCGTGCGGATGGCTTCCGTGCGCTCCGGACCGATGTTCTTGGCGAGCGGACCGGCGCCCTCGAGCACGTCGCCTTCCTTGCGCCAGAAGATGTAGCCGAGGCCCGGCTGGCCTTCGCTCTGCGCCCAGGAGTTCATACGGTCGCAGAAGGCGCGCGAACCGCCGGTCTTGGCCGGGATTGCCCACACTTCCGCCTTCGGGTCGTTGGCGAGAATGTTGGCAAACACCTTGAAGCCCGAGTTGCGGAAGTGCTCCGATACGTCCTCCATGACGATCGGGTTGCGAAGGTCCGGCTTGTCCGAGCCGTACTTGCGCATCGCCTCGTCATAGGGAATGCGTGGCAGCTTCTGCGTGACCGGCTTGCCGTCGGCAAAAGCCTCGAAGATGGAGCGCATCACCGGCTCCATCGTCTGGAACACGTCTTCCTGGGTAACGAAGCTCATTTCCAGATCGAGCTGGTAGAACTCGCCCGGCAGGCGGTCGGCGCGCGGGTCCTCGTCGCGGAAGCAGGGCGCGATCTGGAAGTACCGGTCGAAGCCGGACACCATGATCAGCTGCTTGTAGATCTGCGGGGCCTGCGGCAGCGCGTAGAACTTGCCGGGGTGCAGGCGCGACGGCACCAGGAAGTCGCGCGCGCCTTCCGGCGACGAGGCCGTCAGAATCGGTGTGGAGTACTCGGTGAACCCGGCCTCCTGCATCCGCTTGCGCATCTCGGCGATGATCTTCGTGCGGCGCACGATGTTCTTGTGCAGCGTCTCGCGGCGCAGGTCGAGGAAGCGGTACTTGAGGCGGATGTCCTCCGGATAGTCCGGCTCGCCGAAGACCGGCAGCGGCAGCTCGGCCGCCTGCGAGAGCACCTCAAGCTCGCCGGCATAGACCTCGATCTCGCCGGTGGCGAGATTCGGGTTGATGGCCTCGGCGGCGCGCGCCTTCACCTCGCCGTCGACGCGGATGACCCACTCACCGCGAACGCGCTCGGCCAGACTGAACGCGGGCGAATCCGGATCCACGACGATCTGCGTGACGCCATAGTGGTCGCGCAGGTCGATGAACAGCAGTCCGCCGTGATCTCGCACGCGATGCACCCATCCGGAAAGGCGCACGGTCTGGCCGACATGAGAGGTTCTGAGTTCAGCGCAGTTATGGCTGCGGTAGCGGTGCATGGTCTCTATCCATTCCTTGGTGCTGGGCAAACACCCAGAAGGCCCACAAAAGTTGGCGGGAGAAGCGCATGACAGCCCGCCTTTGTCAAGGCGTGGCAATCGGATGCGGCTCTTCTAGCCGATCCCGCGTAAATGCTCCACACCAATCAGCTGGTGGCAACTTGCGGTGACTCTTCGCTTGCGCTTCACATTTGAAAAAACAGCGCATAAACAAGGCCAATGGAACTTTTGCGCACCCCTCAGGAACTCCGGGAAGCCGTCAATCGCCTGTCGGAATCCCCGTTCGTCACGGTCGACACGGAATTCATCCGGGAAACGACATTCTGGCCCGAGCTTTGCCTCATCCAGATGGCGACACCCGGCATGGCCGTTCTGGTGGATCCGCTCGCCCCGGGCATGAATCTCGCCCCGTTCTTCGAGTTGATGCGCAACGAGCATGTGACGAAGGTCTTCCACGCCGCCCGCCAGGATATCGAGATCATCTACCATCTGGGCGGCCTGATCCCCTCACCCGTGTTCGACACGCAGATCGCCGCGATGGTTTGCGGCTTCGGCGACAGCGTCTCCTATGATCAGCTGGTTGCGAAGATCACGGGCGTTCAGCTCGACAAGACCTCCCGTTTCACCGACTGGCGCAACCGGCCGCTCTCCGAGCGCCAGCTGGAATACGCGCTGGCTGACGTCACGCACCTGATCCCGGTCTACGAAAACCTGCGCGACCGCCTGGAGCGCGAGCAGCGCGCTGAATGGTTGAAGGAGGAGATGGCCGTCATCACCTCCCGCGAGACCTACGACCTGCATCCGGACGATGCCTGGAGGCGCCTCAAGATGCGGGCCCGCAAGCCGATCGAGCTTGCCGTCCTCAAGTCTGTCGCGGCCTGGCGCGAGCGCGAGGCGCGCGAACGCAACATTCCGCGCGGCCGCGTGCTGAAGGATGACGTGCTCTACGAAATCGCCCAGCAGCAGCCGCGCGACCTCGCGGCCCTGGGAAGGCTGCGCGGCATCCCGAGCGGCTGGGAGCGGTCGAACAATGCCGCGGGCCTGCTCGAGGCCATCAATGCCGCCTTCCGCATCCCGAAGGACAAGCTGCCCAAACTGCCCCGCCCTCCGGCTCTGCCGGAAGGAACCTCGGCGGCCGCCGAGCTCATCCGGGTCGTGCTAAAGCTGGTCTCGGAACAGATCGGCGTGGCGCCGAAGATGCTGGCCTCCAGCGACGACATCGAGCAGCTGGCGGCCTATGGGGAGAAGGCGGACGTCCCCGCCCTCACCGGCTGGCGCCGTGAGGTCTTCGGCGAGCAGGTGCTGAAACTGCTCAATGGCGAGCTCGGCATCCGCTTCGAAAACCGCCGTATCAGGGTGTTTCCGATCGAGCCCGCGGCGGAGGAGCAGGAGTGATCTGAAGGCCCCGTCCGCGGGCGGCCAAGCCGTTGGCACAACAGAAGCAGAGCGACTCTACTGCAGCGTTTACCGCACCGCGAGCGGGCAGGCTCTCAAAGGAAAATGCAGGAACGGAGGCATCAAGACAGTCCGGTACCCTGCCGGACCGCCCATGTTCGTCAGGCGTACCATGAAGGCCGGTTTCAGCTTGCCCAACCTGCCCTGCCTCGCACACGGAGCAGACCTTCCCCGCCCATATTCTAAGCCACCAACCCCGCTCTTCATCCTGAGCCTGCCGAAGTATGAAGCAAGGCAATTAACTGGCAAGAGAGCGGCTCTCTTTCCGTCTATCCTCTACTGCTCCACCTCCGCCAGACCTTCCTCCCCTTCGCCCACCGCCACGATGATCTCCTCCACGAGCCGGCGGAGTTTGTCGAGGTAGCCGTTGCTGGCGGAGGGCCGGCTTTCATCGGAAGTCATCACCACCGTGAGCTTCGCATCGGGGCAGATGTAGATCATCTGTCCCCCGAAACCCCAGGCGTAATAGACCGTCCGGTCCGCCATGCGGGTGATATACCAACCGTAGCCGTATTCGTCGTTGCTGCGGATAGAGCGGGTGCGGGGCGTCCAAGACTGCTCGATCCAGTCTTCCGGGACCACCTGCGCGTCGCCTGCCCTGCCTCGGTTTCGGTAAAGTTCGCCGAAGGCCAGCATCGAGCGCGGGCTCATGGCCATCTGATTGCCGCCGATATAGATGCCCTTCGGGTCACGCTGCCAGTGCCCGATGCGGAATCCCGGAACGGGCTTGAGCCATTCCTTCGCCAGCTCCGCGGTGGGCTTGCCCGCCCTGCGCGTGAGGATGGCCGAGAGCAGATGCGTGCTGCCGGTCGAATAGAGCATGGCGCCGCCGGGGTCGTCATCAAACGGCTGCGCCAGCACCGACGCCACCCAGTCGCGCGTGACGATCCAGCGGCCGTAGTTCTCGCCCGACGTCGGTTTCAGTCCCGCCTGCATCGAGAGAAGGTGCCCGATGGTGATTTCATCGAGCCTGGGATCCGGATCCTTCGGCAGCTTGTCCTTCAGGATCGGTGCGATCTTCTGGTCAACGCCCTCTAGAATGCCCTTTTCGATGGCGATGCCTACCAGCGCCGACATCACCGACTTGGACGCCGACTTGATGTTGGTCGTCGCCGTGGTGGTGTGCCCGCGGAACCCCTCCTCCACGAGAATTTCGCCGTCGCGCGCAACGATCAGCGTTTCGAGCGCATCGAGCTCTTTGGCCTGCTCGACAATGCCTGCGAGCGAGGACGCCGGCGCCTCCGCTTGCTCTGACGGCTCTGATGGCTCCGACGGCCCGGTTGGCCGTGCCGGGGCATTGGCCGCCGGTTCGGTCTCTGTTGCCGGCTCGGTCGCGTCTTCGGCCTGCTCTCCCGGACCGGCAGGAGCCTCGGCCCGTCGCTCGGGTTCCGCAGGCACTGCGGCCCGCGCCGCCTGACCGGGCGGCGCTTCCGTCTCGGCCTGCTGATGTGCGGGAGCCTCCTCGGCGGAAGCGATGGCCAGTGGCCCTGCAACGGCCAAGGCGCAGGAAAGGATCAGGGCAAGAATCGCTTTCATGTAGACTAGTTATGCCCCGAAAGTGGCAACTTCCGGCGCGCCCTCTGAGCCTTTCCCCACGGAAAACTTGTCGCGCCGCTCACTCCCCGGCGAGCTCGAAGCTGAGCTTCAGGCCGCTGATCTTGGCGAGCTGGTCGAGCCGTCCCTGCGGCCGCTCGCCGAGCAGCGCTTCCAGCCGCTGCGGCACGACGAGCGCTCGCGCGTCCTCGCCGCGCCGCTCCCAGCGAAGCTGCGGAATGATGCCAGGCATGGATGCGGTCAGCACATAGACGACGCGCAGCAGTCCACCCAGCAACTGCGCGAGATGGACGTAGCGCGGGGTGGCGAGCTCCCGCATCTCGGGCGAGATGACGTCCTCGTAGAGCCCCTCATGCCGGAACAGGTTGGCAAGCGCGATATAGGCGCGGCCCGGATGATCGATCCCGACGAAGGAGCCGTTGGCGATGATATTGAGCGACTGCAGCCCGCGATAGTCCGGATGCGCGCGCCACCCGATGTCGGCGAGCAGGCAGGCGGCGCGGCGATAGCGCGCCTCGTCCTCGGTCTCGGTGACGCCCAGTGCCTCGAACGCATGGCCCGACCACTCGGCGAGTTCCCTCGCATGGGCCACGGAGCGCGAGCGCAGGATGGCCAGCTCTTCCGCCGCCGACAGCAGCGGATCGGCCTGCCGTTCATCCTCCGGCAGCAGGGTCTGCAGATACCCTTCCCGCACGCCATTGGCGGAAATCACGATCTCTGCCGGCTTCATGTGACGGATGACCTCGAGCAGCACGATCGCTCCATATGGCAGCAAACTGCGCCGGCTCTTGGAAATACGGTCCGCCCCCTTGATGTCCTTCACATCGCCGCGGGCGACCTTCTTGAGGAATTTCCGGTGCCCCTCCGGGTCGAGCGTGTAGGCGTGCATGACCTGCAGCGGATAGCCGGTCGAAAGCATGTGCAGCCGCGCGAGATTTCGCCACGTGCCGCCCACACAGTAGAACGCCCTGCCCTCCCCCTGCCGTAGCCATTCCGCCTGCGCGAGTTCCCGACGCGCGATCTTTGCGGCTTCCTCCAGCGACCCGCCCGCCATGTCCTTGAGACGCAGTCCGCCGAGCGGCAGGGTGATGCCGTTGCCGATCGCCTCACCCCGTACATCCACCAGCTCCAGGCTGCCGCCGCCGAGGTCGCCCACGATGCCGTCAGCCCTGTGGAAGGACGAAGTGACGCCGAGAGCGGCCAGATGCGCCTCTTCCCGTCCCGACAGGACGCGGATCTTCGCACCCAGGATCTTTTCCACCTCGGCAATGAACTCGGGCCCGTTGCGAGCCTCGCGCGCAGCCGCCGTGGCGATCACGTGCAGCGTTTCCGCTCCGGCCTGGTCCGAGAGTGCCTTGAAGCGCCGGAACTCGCCGAGCGCCCTGCGCACGCCTTCTGGATCGAGCTCGCCGGTCGTCACGATGCCCTTGCCGAGGCCGGCCAGCATCTTCTCGTTGAACAGGATGGACGGGGACCGCGCGATCCCCTCATAGATGACGAGCCGGATCGAGTTCGAGCCGATGTCGATGACGGAAACCGGGCGCCGGTCCTGCAACCGGCCTTGGGATTTTTCGATGCCCACGACGGATCAGCTCTCGGCGGATGCCTTCTTGCGCCGCTTGTAGGCGACGATGCGTTCGGGCGCATGGGATTTCAGCGCCGCGCCGCGGCCGGACAGACTGGGATTCTTCATGAAGTATTCCTGGGCGTTGAAGGGCTTCTCTCCGTCCTTTGGCACGATCCGCCGGGATGTCCCGTCGGGCAATACTTCAAAGCTCTGCTGGTTGTCCATCAGGTTCGCCAGCATGATCTGATCCACGATCTGCTCATGCACGGTCGGGTTGGTGATTGGCACGAGGCATTCGACCCGCCTGTCGAGGTTGCGCGGCATCAGGTCCGCCGAGCCGATGTAGACGATCGCCTGCTCCGACGGTAGGCCGTGACCGTTGCCGAAGCAGTAGATCCGGCCATGTTCGAGGAACCGCCCGATAATCGACTTCACGCGGATGTTGTCCGACAAGCCCGGCACCTGCGGCCTGAGGCAGCAGATGCCGCGCACCACCAGATCGATTTCCACGCCCGCCCGGCTCGCCTGGTAGAGCGTGTCGATCACCTCCGGATCCACGAGCGCGTTCATCTTCATCCAGATCTGCGCCGGCCGTCCCGCCTCGGCATGCGCGATCTCGTTACGGATGTGACCGAGGATGCGCTTGCGCAGCGTGAAGGGCGACATGGCGAGCTTCATGTTCACGTCCGGTTCCGCATAGCCGGTGATGAAGTTGAACACCTTCGTGATGTCGTGGGCGATCGCCGGATCGACCGTGAAATAGGACAGATCCGTATAGAGGCGCGCCGTGATGGGATGGTAGTTGCCGGTGCCGATATGCACGTAGCTGCGCAGCTTGCCGTCTTCGCGCCGCACCACCAGCGACATCTTCGCGTGCGTCTTGAGCTCGATGAAGCCGTAGACCACCTGGACGCCGGCGCGCTCGAGGTCGCGGGCCCAGCGAATGTTGGCCTCCTCATCGAAACGCGCCTTGAGCTCCACCAGCGCCGTCACTGACTTGCCCTGCTCCGCCGCGTCGATCAGCGCGCGCACGATGGGGCTGTCGTTGGAGGTGCGGTAGAGGGTTTGCTTGATCGCCACCACGTCGGGATCGAACGCCGCCTGGCGCAGGAACTGCACCACCACGTCGAAGCTCTCGTAGGGATGGTGGACGATGATGTCCTTCTCACGGATGGCAGCGAAACAGTCGCCGCCATGCTCGCGGATGCGTTCCGGGAAGCGCGGGTTGTAAGGCTTGAACTTCAGATCCTCCCGCGGGATCTTCACGATCTCGGCAATCTGGTTGATGGCGAGCGGTCCGGACAGCACGCTCACGCGCGACGGCGGCACGCCAAGCTCGCTGGCGACGAACTCGCGCAGGTCCTCCGGCATCGACCTCTCGAACTCGATGCGGATCACCGATCCGCGCCGCCGGCGCTTGAGTGCCGTCTCGAACAGGCGCACCAGGTCTTCAGCCTCTTCCAGCACCTCGATATCGCTGTCGCGGATGATGCGGAACGTGCCGGACCCGATCACCGTGTAGCCCGGGAAGAGCTGCGGGATGAACATGCCCACCACATCTTCCAGCATGATGAAGCGGAAAACGTTGCCTGCGGCGGGCAGCTCGATGAAACGCGGCAGCGCGTTGGGCAGGCGCAGGAGCGCCGTCATCTTCCCCTTGCCCCCGGCGTGTTGCAGCGAAAGCGCGATGGAGAAGCCCAGGTTCGGGATGAACGGGAACGGGTGCGCCGGGTCGATCGACAGCGGCGTCAGCACCGGAAAGATGGTCTCGTGGAAATGCGTCTCGATCCACGTGCGGTCAGCCTCGCTGAGCGAGTCGGGCCGCGAGATTTCCACCTTCTGCTCTTTCAGGAGGTCGAGCAGCAGCATGAGGCTCTGGTGCTGTTCCTCCTGAAGCTTGCTCACCTCCTCCAGCACCTGTTCGAGCTGCTCCTCCGGGCGCAGTCCGTCGGCGCTGCGCGCCGTGATGCCCTCGCGGATCTGGCCGGCGAGGCCCGCCACGCGCACCATGAAGAACTCGTCGAGGTTGTCAGCGGAGATCGACAGGAACCGCAGGCGCTCGAGCAGCGGATGGTTGGGATTGAGGGACTCCTCGAGCACACGCCGGTTGAACTGGAGCCACGAGAACTCGCGGTTGATGAAGCGCTCCGCGCCAAAGCCGAAGAGAACCGGTTCAACCCCCTGCTGTTCCGGCAAATCGGTCTTCAGTGGCTTCAGTTCGTTCATTGGTATGCTCTTTTTGATCCCGCCTGCGCCAAAGCGCAGCACCCTCAACTCGAGTATGATACAATATCCTGTGTTGTGATAGAGCTTTGCGGCACTTTGATGAGGGGTTGCAAAGCGGCGTTTTATGTATCAAACCGCCCGTAACATCAGAGCTTGGAGAAACGAGATGGCGGGACATCCGACATTCCATTTCCACAATACCGAAGGCCATCCATCCATCGAGATCGGCGTGAAGGAATTCATGTGCATGGGTGCCAAGCCACCCTTCGATCATCCCCATATCTTCATCGACATGGGCGATGAGGTGGAGCGGGTGTGTCCCTATTGCTCGACCCTTTACAAGTACAATCCGAACCTGAAGGCCGAGGAGACCGTGCCGCCGGGTGCGCTCTTCGAGGAAGAAATCGCCTGATCGGGAGCCCGGCCATGGCCGGTCAATCCGTTGCAATCATCGGCGCGGGCATTGCGGGACTGACCGCCGCCCTCGCCTTCGCCGCCCGCGGCGCGGCGGCGACCGTGTTCGAGCGCGCCCCGCGCATTGAAGAACTGGGCGCCGGACTCCAGCTTTCCCCCAACGCGACGCGCCTTCTTGCCCGCCTGGGCGTTCTCGACGAGGTGAAGCGCAAGGCTGTCGAGCCGAAGAGCGTCGTCATCCGCTGCGCCCGCGACCTGCGGCCCCTGGCGGAAGTCCCCCTGCACATGGCCGAGCGGCGCTGGGGCGCGCCCTATCTGGTGATGCGCCGGTCCGACCTGCAGGGCGTGCTGCTCGAAGCCGCTCGCGGGAACGACGGGATCGCCATCCGCACCGGTACCGAAGTCAGCAACCTGTGCCTGGATCGCACGGGCGGCAGCGTCCGCCCGAACATCGCGAATTCTTCCGAGCTCGCTCCCGCTTTCGACCTGGCCGTTGCCGCCGATGGCGTCTGGTCGGCAACGCGCCAGCGCATGGGCGGACCGAAGAGCCGGTTTACCGGCGACATCGCCTACCGCGCCATCCTGGACGCCGGCAAGGCCGGCCCCTTCCGCGACCGGCTTCTGCCGTCGGACCAGGTGGTCACCTTCGCCTCGCCGGGTTTTCACCTGGTCGCCTATCCGCTGCCGGACGGAGCCTTCAACCTGGTCATCATCGTGCGCGGGCAGGACATGCCACGCCACTGGACAAACGTAGCCGAGGCGGCTCAGATCTCCGGGACGGCGCGCAACATTGCCACGGAACTCAAGCGGCTGATCACGGTCACGGGCATCTGGCACGCCTGGCCGATCCACGAGGTGAAGTCCGCGGCCCCTTGGTGCCAGGCGGGCAGGATCGTGCTGATCGGCGACGCCGCCCACGCGGTCGCCCCGCACGCGGCCCAGGGTGCGGCCATGGCGATCGAGGATGCCGTGCTGCTGGCGAACCTGACGACGCGCTCCGGCGCGCCCGGCAGGACGCTGGATCTCTTTGAGAAGCTGCGGCGGCCCCGCCTGATTCGCGTGGCCATGCGCGGGCAGTTCAACCACTTTGCCTGGCAGGTTGGCGGCCCGATTGCCCTGGTGCGCAACCTGATCCTCAAGGCGCGCTCGGGCGAGAAGCTGGCGGCCGATTTCGATTGGCTGTACGGCTACGACGTCGAAAAGGCCGCAGCCTGAAATCGGGATAGCTCAGAACTTCGCGGAAGCTCCGGGCTATCCCCATTCTCGCGCCCAGCCGCCATGCGGTGGCGGCAAACGGACATCAAAAGCGAACATTGAGAAATGTCGCGCCAAGCGTGCGCGCTGGTGCCGGACGCCGGGGTGGCGTGGCAAGATCGTTCGCTGCCCCGCTGACGGCTCCCCTCGCGCAAGATCGCCGTGAGGGCTGCGCGGAACCTGCCTCTGGGCCGGAATTCAGGCCTTCTTCGTCCAGCGCCGGTCCGGTCCCTGCTGCCAGTAGGTGACCGTGTGGCCGGCCGCCTTCATGGCCCTCCACTGGGCCCGCGCGGCTTCCACCTGCGCCATGTCGTGACCGTCAAAGAGAAAACCGGCGCGCTGGTACCCGTCCAGAGAGCCTGGCTCCACCCCGTCCACGAAGAAGCGGACATCAGCGTTGTTGAGATTTTCGGCGCCGGTGGTGATCAGCACCGGCTGGCGCGCCGCGTGCGGCTCACGGTCCGTTCCGTGCGGGACGAAGCTCTCCTCCGAATAGGTCCACAACCGCGAATCCAGGGCGTCGCGGCGTTCCTCGGAGCCCGTCTGAATGGCGACGCGCCACCCCCGCTCGAGGCATTTTTCCACGAGCGGAGGCAGCGCCTCCTCAAGCGTCGTTTCCGTCAGATGGTAGAACAGGACGTCCAACCTATCCCTCGTAATGATCGGCCACCAGCCGGTCGAGCAGACGCACGCCGAAGCCGGATGCCCAGCCCTGGCTGATCTCGTTGGTGGGCGAGCCCATCGCCGTGCCGGCGATGTCCAGATGTGCCCACGCCGTGTCACCGACGAAGCGCTTCAGGAACTGCGCCGCGGTGATCGAGCCCGCATAGCGGCCGCCGGTATTCTTCATGTCGGCGTTCGGCGTGTCGATCATCTTGTCGTACTCCTGGCCCATGGGCATACGCCAGACCTTCTCGCCCGTCGCCTTGCCGGCCGCGGCCAACTGCTCGGCAAGCGCGTCGTCATTGGAGAACAGGCCCGCGTGGTGGCTGCCGAGCGCGACCATGATGGCGCCGGTGAGCGTCGCCAGATTGATCATGATCTGCGGCTTGAACTGCTCCTTGCAGTACCAGAGCGCGTCCGCGAGCACCAGGCGGCCCTCAGCGTCGGTATTGATGACTTCGATGGTCTGGCCGGACATGGAGGTGACAATGTCGCCCGGACGCTGCGCGTTGCCGTCAGGCATGTTCTCGACGAGACCGATGACGCCGACGGCATTGACCTTGGCCTTGCGGGCCGCGAGTGCATACATGGTGCCAACCACCGCGGCTGCGCCGCCCATGTCGCCCTTCATTTCCTCCATGCCATTGGCGGGCTTGATGGAGATGCCGCCAGTGTCAAACACGACACCCTTGCCGACGAACGCGACCGGCTTCTGCCTGGCCTTGCCGTTCAGCCACTGCATCACCACCAGGCGCGGCGGACGGGCCGAACCCTGAGCGACACCGAGCAGCGCCCCCATGCCGAGCTTCTTCATCTCGCGCTCGGTGAGGATCTCGACCTTGACGCCCAGCTTCTCGAGCTCCTTGGCGTGCGCCGCGAATTCGACCGGACCCAGCACGTTGGCCGGCTCGTTGACGAGATCGCGGGCGAGCAGCACGCCTTCGCCCACCGCCGCGAGCGATGCGTGAGCCTTCTTCGCACCGTTCGGGTCCGCGCACTGGATGGTGACCTTGGCCGGCTTCTTCGGCATCTTGCCGTTGCCGTTCTCGTCCTTCTTGGTCTTGTACTTGTCGAACCTGTGGGCCCGCAGCAGCATGCCGAGACCGATGGACGCAGCCTCCTGTGCCCCGGCCTCGATGCCCTCCACCTCGGCGATGACGGTCACTTCCGTCGCATTCTTGACCGCGGCCTGGGCAGCGCCGCCGATCCTCACCCAGGCGTACTCGTCCAGCTCCTGAACCTTGCCAACGCCGATGGCGACGATGCGGTCGAACGGGGTTCCCTGCGGCAGGAACGCCTCGACCGTGCTGGCAAACTTGCCCTTGAACTCCGCGGCGGCGAAGACCTTGGGCAGGATGCCCTCCGGATCACAAGCGGCAGCGGCTTCCGAGAGCTTGCCGCCCTCCGGCACCAGGATGATGACGCTTCCTTTCTTTGGGGCTGCGTATCTGGCAAAAGCCAGCATCGGTTTTTCAGACATGGACTTTCCTATGCGATAACAACTGACTGAAGCGACCGTTCAGAGGGATGGAACGAATTGACATGGAGCAACGAAGAAATGCAAGGCCGTCCCGTTGGGTAAGCCTCCGCAGGCAGCTTGTAAGTACACCGTTAACCCTGTTTCTTACCAATTCGTTATTCCTGTCGCCTGCAAAATGGAACTGATAATCTGGATGGGTGGCTTTTCAGACAAGGACTGGGTGTTGTACGTCACCGGAGCCTAATTGCTGCGTCGGTCTTGGAGTGGCCACGAACACCGGGAAAAAGAAAGCGCCATGAAGGTCCTCGAATTTTACATTCTCCGGCGCACGGTGACGATCTTCTTTGCGGCGCTTGTCTGGGTTCTGGTGATTGCCTGGACGACTCAGGTTCTGAACCGCATCGACTTTGTCTCCGGAGGCGGCCAGTCGGCTGCGGCCTTCTTCAAGATCGCCGCCCTTCTGCTTGTGCCGATCATTCCGATCGTGATCCCCTTCGCGATCGGCATCGCCGTGTCCCAGACGCTGGCCACGATGAACCAGGATTCGGAGCTGGTTGTCATCAGCGCCGCCGGCGCGCCGCGCACGACAGTGGTCCGGCCGATGCTGATCCTGGCCATCCTGGCCGCCCTCGCCTCCTTCGCCATCAGCAATACGCTGGAGCCCTATGCCCGGCAGGCGCTGCGTTCGTCGCTGGCCAACGTGAACGCCGACATCATCACCTCGGTCGCCCAGGAAGGCGTGTTCTACAAGATTTCCGACGATCTCTTCGTACAGATATCCAAGCGCCTTCCGCAGGGGCAGCTGGCCGGCATCTTCGTGGCCGACACGCGCGACAAGGAAGCGAAATACATTTACCACGCCCTGCGCGGCGCGACGGTCGAGCGCGCCGAGGGTCCCGTTCTGGTGCTTGAGGAAGGCATCCTGCAGCGCCAGACCGCCAAGGGCGAGGTCTCGACGGTCCAGTTCGATTCCTACACGCTGGACCTGTCGCAATTCACCGAGCAGGTGCAGAACGTCCCGACGCTGCATCCGAAAGACCATTACCTGCCCTATCTGCTCAATCCGGACCCGCGCGACCGCTTCATGCGCAACAACCCGCAGCTCTTCCGCGCGGAGCTTCACATGCGCCTTTCCGAGTGGCTCTATCCGATCGTTTTCGCCCTGATCGGTCTGGCCGTGGCGGGTGATGCCCGCTCCTTCCGCGAGGCGCGCCTGCACCCGATGGTGACCGCGCTCGGCATCGGCCTGCTGGTACGCTGGGCCGGTTTTTATTCGGGCGGCGCGGCGGAGACGAACCCGCTCTTCTCGTTCATGCTCTACGCGATCCCGATTGGCATGAGCATTGTCTGTATCTGGTTCATCGCGACCAGCAGGCCAATGGAACTGCCCACGGCCTGGACGGAAAGGCTTGCCACCAGATGGCAGAAGGACCGCGACCGGATGGAGCGCTTTGCCGGGCGCCTGTCCCGCCTGTTCGGGCTTGAAAGGAACCGGGCATGATCGGTCGCACGCTGGGCCTCTATTTCCTGCGCCGCTACGCCGCGATTGCCGCGTGGAACTTCATCGGCATCGCCGCCCTGGTCTTCATCGTCACCTTCACCGAGGTGTCGAGCCGCTCCAGCGGCTTCGAAAACTACAGCGTCACCTGGGCGCTGGCGGTGGCGGCCCTGCAGCTGCCGATCCTGATGCAGCAGGCAGTGCCCTTCATCGGCCTGATTGCCGCGATGGCCACCCTCATCAGCCTGAACCGCAAGTACGAGCTGGTAATCGCCCGCGCCGCCGGCATCTCGGCCTGGCAGTTCCTGACACCGATCGCCTTCGGCTCATTCCTGTTCGGCCTGCTGGCCGTGCTGGTCCTCAATCCCGTCGCGGCAATGGGCTTCGCCCGCTCCGAGATGCTGCAGGCCGAGGTGCGCGGTGCGAAGACCCTGGCCAACTCCGAATCAACCCGCTGGCTCAAGCAGCGGATGGAGGACGGTGAGGCGCTGATCGGCGCCGATGCGACCGCCAACGGCGGCACGACGCTCATCCGTCCCGTGTTCCTGATGGTCGGTTCGGATGGCCGCATCACCGAGCGGCTCGACGCCAATACGGCAAATTTGCGCGATGGTTACTGGGAGCTTACCGGAGTTGTGCGCAATCCTATCGACGCGCCGGCCGAGCGGATTGCATCCCTGGAAATCCCGACCAGTCTTCGTCCGCGATACGTGAGTCAGGAGCTTCTCGACCCGCAAGCCCTTTCAATTTTTGAACTTCCGTTCCGTCTGAAGGAAGCCGAGTCCCTGGGCATGCGGGTGAGCAACTTCGCCACCCAGTTCCATTCGCTGGTTGCTTTGCCGGCTTTGCTTGTCGCGATGACGCTGATCGCGGCGACCGTATCCATGCGTTTTACACGCCTCGGTCAATCGGGCACGATGATTCTGGGTGGCATCCTCGCCGGCTTTCTGCTTTATGTCATATCGGTTCTGATGAAGGCGTTCGGTGGAGCGGGGGTAGTGCCTCCTCTGGTCGCTGCCTGGACCCCTGTGCTAATCGCAACGTTTTACGGAATCACATTCTTGCTGTTCAAGGAGGATGGCTAGTTTGGGGGCGCTACCCGTTAAGAAGAGCTCGTTCATGGGCCTGCTGAAGCGCGGACTGCGTATGAAGGCCGGCGTGGCGCTGATAGCGCTCGCCGCGTCGCTGTCTGCTGCCGGTGCCCAGGTGGAAGAGCTCGTCGGCGAAGTTCCTTCCGGACAGCAGATGGTGCTTGTCGGCGACACCCTCATCTACGACTTCGACAATGCCACGGTAACGGCGGTCGGCGGCGTTCAGATCGAATATGGCGGCATCCGCGTGGTCGCCCAGCGCGTCTCGTACAATCAGAAGACGTCGCGCGTGGTTGCCAGCGGCGGTGTGGAGATCCAGGACCGCGACGGCAACAAGTACTACGCCGAAGAAATCGACATCACGGAGGATTTCAGCGACGGCTTCGTTCGCGCCCTGCGCGTCGAGACGACCGAGCGCACCTACATGGCTGCCGAGAGCGCCGAGCGCAGTGACGGCAACCTGACTACCTTCATGAAGGGTGTCTACACCGCCTGCGAACCCTGCGAGGAGAATCCGGAGCGTCCGCCCCTCTGGCAGATCAAGGCCCAGCGGGTGATCTGGGACGGCAAGGCGAAGACGATCCGCTTCGAGCGTTCCCGCTTCGAATTCCTGGGCATCCCGCTGGCCTACCTGCCCTATCTCGAGGTCGCCGACCCGACGGTGAAGCGCAAGTCGGGCTTCCTGATGCCTGGCATCGTGGGCGGTTCGGAACTCGGCGTCGGTGTGAAGGTGCCCTACTACTTCGCGCTGTCGCCCACTTACGACCTCACCCTCTCGGTTACGGGCTACACGAAGCAAGGCTTCATGGCAGAGGCGGAATGGCGCCAGCAGTTCGACAATGGCGCCTACACGCTGAAGCTCGCCGGCATCCACCAGAACCGGCCGGACGAGTGGCCGTCGCATTACATCGACTCCACCGTCGAGAACCGGGGCATGATCGGCTCCAAGGGCGACTTCGAGATCAACCGGCGTTGGAAGTTCGGCTGGGATGTTCTGGTCCAGAGCGACAAGAACTTCGCCAATACCTATCGCATCGAAGGCTTCGCCGACGCGGTTCACACCTCGACGGTTTATCTCACCGGTCTCAACGACCGCAATTACTTCGACCTGCGCGCCTACAAGTTCGACGTGCAGGAATACCGGCTCGACACCAACCCGAACGCCCGCAATCGCAAGCAGCCGGTTGTCCTGCCGCTTCTCGACTATTCCTACACGCTGGACCGTTCGGTCATGGGCGGCGAGCTGAGCTTCGACGTGAACGCCCAGAACCTCCACCGCACGGAGGGCATGTACGGCGTCAAGCTCGCCGGTCTTGAAGGCAGCGACGGCCGCTTCACCGCTGAAACCGAGTGGAAGCGTTCCTTCGTTACTGGTGGCGGCCTTGTCCTCACGCCCCTCCTGCATGCCCGCGGCGACTCGATCTACACGGACCTTTCCGCCGACGCGATTTCCCGCATCGAGACATTTGCCGGCGACGCTGCGGACATCCGTACCCATTACTTCCGGGCCATGGTCACCGCCGGCCTCGAGGCCCGCTGGCCGATCCTCTTCTCATCCTCCAGCTCGACGCACATTCTCGAGCCGATCGGCCAGATCTTCGTGCGTCCGGACGAACCCTATGCCGGCCGTCTTGGCATTCCGAACGAGGACGCCCAGTCGCTCGTGTTCGATGCCAGCACGCTGTTCGAGCGCGACAAGTTCTCCGGCTACGACCGTATCGAGGGCGGCACGCGCGCCAATCTGGGCATCCGCTATTCCGGCAACTTCGGCAACGGTTGGAGCGCGCAGGGCATTTTCGGCCAGTCGTTCCATCTGGCCGGCAAGAACTCTTTCGCCGAGCCTGATCTCGTCAACGTCGGCGCCTATTCGGGTCTCGAAACCGATCGCTCCGACTATGTGGCGATGCTGGGCGTGACGACGCCATACGGCATTTCCGCCTCGGCCTCTGCACGCCTCGACGAAGAGACCTTCGAGCTGCAGCGTCAGGAGCTGAAGGTGGGCGCCACCGTATCCAAGCTGTCCGCCTCCGCCAGCTACGCCTTCATTTCGGCCCAGCCAGGCTACGGCTTCAATACGGACCGCCAGGAGGTTTCCGGCAACGCCAGCCTGCGCTTCAACGAGAACTGGCGCGTGTTTGCCTCCGGAACCTACAACATTCAGGAGAACAAGCTGGTCCGCAATGCGCTCGGCTTCGGCTACAGCGACGAATGCTTCATATACACGATGACGTTCTCGCAGACCCGGGATAACGGCCAGACGGAGAATCGCTTCGGCTTCAACATTTCCTTGCGCACGCTGGGAGAAATTGGCAGCAGCACTTTCTCTCAGTAAGGGATATTTTCGCCACGGTTTCGTGTATTCTGAGCGCCTACCCTGGGCGAAGGGCGCGTAGGTTGAGGATGGTATGAGAAGTCTGAACTTGCATGGAACTCTGAAGGCGATCCTGTGCAGCGGGGCCATTCTGGCAGCCGCGGCCGTGACGACGGCTCCGGTGTTGTTGCCAGCGCCTGCCTACGCGCAGGCTTCGTCCGTGCGCTTCATCGTGAACGACGTTGCCATCACCAGCACGGATATCGACCGCCGTGTCGCGTTGCTCAGGCTGATGGGCCGCAGCGGCAACCTGCGCGACATCGCCAGCAAGGAAATGATCGACCAGGTTCTGCGCCAGCAGGAGATGGCTCGCCTGCGCGTGACGCCGCCCGACGAGCAGGTCAACCAGGCCTACGAAAATTTCGCGCGCTCGAACAAGCTCACCACCGCCCAGATGGACCAGATCCTCAACGAGGCCGGCGTGGGGCGCGACCACTTCAAGAGTTTCATCAGGACCCAGATCGGCTGGGGCAGGGTTTTGCAGGCCCGCAACCAGTCGTCCGGTAGCCTGAGCGAACAGGAGGTCGTGGCCAGGATCCTGCAACAGGGCGGCAAGAAGCCGTCGACCACCGAATACACCTTGCAGCAGTTCATCTTCGTGGTGCCCGCCGCGGAGCGTGGCCGGATCATGGGCCAGCGCAAGTCCCAGGCCCAGGCCATGCGCAACCGCGTCAGGGGCTGCGAAAACTCGCACGAGCTCGCCCGCTCCCAGCTCGACGTTACCGTCCGCGATCTCGGCCGCTTCCTCGCTCCGCAGCTTCCGCCTGACTGGAAGGATCAGATCGAGAAAACCAAGGCTGGCAGCGCGACGGCGATCAAGGAGACCGAGCGGGGAGTCGAGTTCATCGTCGTCTGCAGCACGCGCCAGGTCTCGGATGACTACGTCGCCCGCCTGGTGTTCCAGAGCCAGCAGCAGAACGACAAGTCCGCCGAGAAGCTTTCCGAAGAGGTCATGGCGGAGCTGCGCAAGAGGGCGCGCATTGTCCGGCGTTGATCGGAATTCCGGCAACAGATGACGAGCAACCAGAACCGACTTCCGCTCGCCATTTCCATTGGCGAGCCTGCTGGCATAGGTCCGGAAATCATTCTGGCCGCCTGGAAGCGGCGCGCCGAAGCGGAGCTGCCGCCCTTCTATGTTCTGGGCGATATAGCGCTGCTGCGCTCCCGCGCAAACGCGCTGCAGATGGACGTGCCGATCCTGGACACGGAGCCTGAAGACGCCGCGAGGCTTTTCGACACCGCCCTGCCCGTCTATCCGCTTGGCAACAAGCTGGACGACCGACCCGGTACGCCGGCGCTCATGAACGCGGCTGGAGTCATCGAGGCGATCGAGCGCGGCGTGGATCACATCTTCGCCGGACGTGCCGCCGGGCTCGTCACCTGCCCCATCGCGAAGAAGCCGCTCTACGACGCCGGATTCCAGTATCCCGGACACACCGAGTTCCTGGGGCACCTTGCCCAATTGCGCACGGGCCGCGCGGCAACCCCCGTGATGATGCTGGCTGGCCCCGAGCTGCGCGCCGTCCCGGTCACCGTCCACCTGTCGTTGAAGGACGCGATCGCTTCCCTCACGCCGGAGCTGATCGTTTCGACCGCGCGCATCGTCGATGCCGACCTGAGGAAGCGCTTTGCCATTGCCCCCCGCCTGGCAATTTCGGGTCTCAATCCGCACGCCGGTGAGGATGGCTCCATGGGCCGCGAGGAGATCGACGTCATCATTCCGGCCATCGAGGCCCTGCGCGCGGAAGGCATCCACGTGCACGGGCCGCTTCCGGCCGACACGATGTTCCACGCCCGCGCCCGCGCCACCTATGACGCGGCGCTGTGCATGTACCACGACCAGGCGCTGATCCCGGCGAAGACGCTGGCGTTTGACAGCACGGTCAATGTGACACTTGGCCTGCCGTTCGTCCGCACCTCGCCGGACCACGGCACGGCCTTCGACATTGCCGGCAAGGGCATCGCCCGGCCGGACAGCCTGATTGCCGCCATTCGCCTTGCGCGCGAACTCGCCGACAATTCGGCGGCCATTGTCCTGTGAGCGTCCGATGAGTTTCGACGGCCTTCCCCCGCTGCGCGAGGTGATCCGCGCCCACGGTCTCTTCGCCAAGAAGGCGCTGGGCCAGAACTTCCTGTTCGACCTCAACCTTACGGCCAAGATCGCGCGCAGCGCCGGTGGCCTGGAGGGTGTCACCGTCATCGAGGTGGGCCCGGGCCCAGGGGGGCTGACGCGCGCCCTGCTTTCCGAAGGCGCAAGCAAGGTCATCGCCATCGAGCGCGACGAACGCTGCCTTTCCGCTCTCGCGGAGATCTCGGAGCGCTATCCCGGCCGTCTGGAAGTCATCCCGGGTGATGCGCTGAAAACCGATTTCGCAGCGCTCGTGGCGGGCGTCTCACCGGTCAAGATCGTGGCCAACCTGCCCTATAACGTCGGCACCGAGCTGCTCGTCCGCTGGCTCACCGTCGAGCCCTGGCCGCCCTTCTACGAGTCCCTGACGTTGATGTTCCAGCGCGAGGTGGCCGAGCGCATCGTTGCCCAGCCCGGCGACAGCAGCTATGGGCGCCTGGGCGTTCTCGCCGGCTGGCGGACCGAGGCGCGCATCGTCTTCGACGTGCCGCCGCAGGCCTTCACGCCGCCGCCGAAGGTCACGTCCTCAGTGGTCCACATCGTCCCGCGCACCAATCCTCTGCCCGTCGATGGAGCCAGGCTCGCCCGCGTGACCGAAGCTGCCTTCGGCCAGCGCCGCAAGATGCTGCGCCAGAGCCTGAAGAGCCTCGGCGGCGAAGCCCTGCTCGAAAAGGCCGGCATCGACCCCACCCGCCGCGCCGAAACTCTGAGCATCGAGGAATTCGTGCGCCTGGCGCAATGCATTTGAGCGCAGCGCCCGTAAGGCTCTCGAAATCGCTGACGGCGGATCTTCCGCATACCGAGAAACCAAGAAGCCCGACCATCCGCAGGGATGACCAGGCTTCCTTGTTCCGTGGGACAATGTGGGAAGTTGCTTGCGCAACCGCGACCCACAAAGCCATCGCCACCTCAATTATTGCGCAACGGAGCTGAATTTCAATCTACACTTGCCGCCGCATCGATCGTCGCCAACGGTCGGCCAACACTGTGCATCAAACCGGCTCCTCCGTGAGCAGCCCGTTCACGAATCCCTCCAGCCCCGGACGGCGGGTGCTCTTCAGACGTTCGGCCAGGATGATGCTGCGGACCGACTCGTAGGCCCGGTTCAGGTCGTCGTTGACGATCACGTAGTCGTAGTTGCGCCACTGTTCGATCTCGGCGCGGGCGTTGGCGAGACGCATGGCGATCACGTCCTCCGGGTCCTCGGCCCGGCGCTTGAGCCGCGAAAGAAGCTCCTTCATGGACGGCGGCAGCACGAAGATGGAGACAATGTCCTCCGGCATCTTCTGGCGCAGCTGCTCGGCGCCCTGCCAGTCGATGTCGAACAGCATGTCCTTGCCGGCGGAAAGCGCCTTTTCCACCGGCTCGCGCGGCGTGCCGTAGAAGTTGCCGTGCACCTGCGCCCACTCCAGCAGCTCGCCATTGTCGCGGCGTATCTCGAATTCCTTCTGGCTGATGAAATGGTAATGCACGCCCTCGATCTCGCTCGGCCGCCGCTGCCGCGTCGTGACGCTGACCGACAGCTCGAAGCCTGGCACCGTGTCCAGGATGTTGCGGGCGATCGTGGACTTTCCCGCCCCCGAGGGAGAGGACAGCACCAGCATCAGGCCACGCCGGCGGATCGTGTCGGAGGGAAGCACTTCCATGTATTACTCCAGATTCTGTATCTGCTCGCGGAACTGGTCGACAACGACCTTGAGTTCCAGGCCGATGCCGGTGATCGACGCGGCGTTGGACTTGGAGCAGAGCGTATTGGCTTCGCGGTTGAATTCCTGGGCCAGGAAATCGAGCTTGCGGCCCACCGGGCCGTTGCCGTTAAGCAGCGCCCTCGCGCTGCCGACATGGGTCAGCAGCCGGTCGAGTTCCTCCCGGATGTCGGCCCTGGTGGCGAGCAGCGCGACCTCCTGGTAGAGCCGCGTCTCGTCCAGCGTGGAAACGTCCAGCAGCGGCTGCAACTGTGCCTCGAGCCGCGCGCGGATGTTCGCCGGGTCCCGTGCCGGATCGCTTTCCGCCTTCAGCGTGAGCTTCTCGATCGTGTCGACATGGCCGAGCAGAACGTCGCGCAGCGCGGCCCCTTCATTCTGCCGTGCGCTGACAAGCGCGGCCGTCGCCTCCTCCAGAACCGACAGGACCAGGCTGTCGAACCGCTGGCGCGCCTCTTCGTCCTCCTCGTGGTCAGGGACTTCGAGCACGCCGCGCAGGTTGAGCAACCCGTCCGCCGTAGCGGGCGCGGCGCCGTGGTTCTCGTGCAGGTCACGCGCCACGGCGGCGAGCTCCATCAGCAGCTGGCGGTCGATGACCGGGCGCCGCGCGGCGCTGTTGCGCTCGATCGTCAGCGTGGCCTGGATATTTCCCCGCGCGAACGGCTTGAGGAGGATGGTCCTGACCGGCTGTTCGAGCCGTTCATAGCCCTGGGGCAACTTCAGGCGGACTTCCAGTCCCCGGCCATTGACCGAGCGCAGTTCCCAGACCACGGAGGCCATGTCGTTTTCGCCATGTGCACGGGCAAACCCCGTCATGCTTTGCAGATTCATGCCTTGCCTCTGCATCCTGGTCTCGCTCGGCGGACATCGAGACATTCCCTGCTGCTAAGCGCAGGGAACGGGACGCTCGCCCGGCAGGTCAGCCCCGAGCAATCCCCTTGCCCGTTGCTCGATCCAGCCTAGTTCTCTTTGGGCTCGCTGCCTGCATCATCTCCGGCCTCGCTCTCCTTCGCCGCGGCCTCCGCCGCCGCCTCGGCTGCCTTGGCGCGTTCGCGCTCGATGCGGCGCCAGCGGGCGACGTTCTCGTTATGCTCTTCCAGCGTCTTCGCGAAGGCATGGCCGCCGTCGATCCCGTTGGCGACAAAATACAGATCATCCGTCCGCGACGGATTCGCCACCGCCTCGAGCGCCGCCCTGCCGGGATTGGCGATCGGCGTCGGCGGCAGTCCCTTGATGACATAGGTGTTGTACGGCGTCGGCTTCTCGAGGTCGCTCTTGTAGATCGGCCTGTCGGCCGGCTTGCCGTCACCGCCGAACAATCCGTAGATCACCGTCGGGTCGGACTGCAGCCGCATGCCCTTCCTGAGCCGGTTGATAAACACCGCGGCCACGCGGGGGCGCTCGTCGGCCTTGCCCGTCTCCTTCTCAACGATGGAGGCGAGCGTGACGAACTCGTCGATGGTCTTGATCGGCAGATCCTCGGCGCGCCGCTCCCAGATGGACTGCACCAGCGCCTTCTGGTCCGCCATCAGCTTCGCCACCACCTCCTTGCGGGACAGCCCGCGCGTGAAGCGGATCGTATCGGCGGCAAGAGAGCCTTCCGGCGGAAGTTCCTCGGGCAGCTCGCCCGACAGTTCCTCCGTCTTGGCGATGCGGTCGAACACCTGCTTGACCGTCAGGCCCTCAGGGATCGTCAGGGAATACAGGACCGACTTGCCGCTCTGCAGCAGCTCCATGACGTCCTTCATGGATGCGCCCGGCTTGATCTCGTATTCGCCTGCCTTCAGGCTGCTGTCGGCCTTGTTGATGCGCAGCCCCACCAGGAAGACGCGGGAGTCGCGGATGATGCCTTCCCGCTGAAGCAGGTCGGCGATCTCGCGCGTGCCGGTATTGGGCTTGATGAGAACGGTTTCGGTCGTCGTCGTCGGGCCGGGGCGGACGAACTCGCGATAGCCGAGATAGAACACGCCGCCGGCGATGAGCACCGTGAAAACAACGAGTGAAAGCAGGAAGTTAAGGAACGTGACAACCTGATTCCGCGACTGCCGCGAACGGCGCGGCGGCGGTGGTGTACCCTCCTTGGGACGAAGGCGGCCCCGCGACGTGTCGATTGCTACGGGGCGCGCCGAAAACTCGTTCTGTTCTCCCTGCATCCTGCTCGCTAGTCTCCTGTGGCCGCATCAGACTCAAGTGTCGGATGCTGCACAATAGCGACATTTTTCCGGCTTCAAAGCCCGAACGGATAGAATACTCAGGCTTCGTAGCGACGGAAGAGCAGCGACGCGTTCGTGCCGCCGAAACCGAAGGAATTCGACAGCGCAACGTCGATCTTGCGCTTGCGCGGCTTGTGGGGAACCAGGTCGATCGGCGTCTCGACCTCGGGATTGTCGAGGTTGATGGTGGCCGGAGCGATCTGGTCGCGAATCGCCAGGATCGAGAAGATGGCCTCCGCCGCGCCTGCGGCACCAAGCAGGTGCCCGATGGACGACTTGGTCGAAGACATGGACGCCTTCTCCGCGGCCCCGCCGAGGAGCCGTTCGACGGCCCTGAGCTCGATCGTGTCGGCCATGGTCGAGGTGCCATGGGCATTGATGTAGTCGATGTCCGCCGGGCTGATGCCCGCGCGCCTGACCGCCGCGGTCATGCAGCGGAACGCGCCGTCGCCGTCCTCGGACGGCGCGGTGATGTGGTAGGCATCACCGGACAGACCGTAGCCGATGACCTCGGCATAGATCTTTGCGCCGCGGGCTTTTGCGTGCTCGAGCTCCTCGAGCACCACGACACCCGCGCCCTCGCCCATCAGGAAGCCGTCGCGGTCCACGTCATAGGGACGGGACGCCTTCTCGGGCGTGTCGTTGAATTTCGTGGTCAGCGCCTTGCATGCCGAGAAGCCTGCGATGGACAGGCGTACCACTGGCGCTTCAGCACCGCCGGCAAGCATCACATCGGCATCGCCGAACGCGATCAGGCGTGCAGCGTCGCCGATGGCATGGGCACCGGTGGAACAGGCGGTGACGACCGCGTGGTTCGGTCCCTTGAGCCCGTGCCGGATCGAGACCTGCCCGGACACCAGGTTGATGATATTGCCGGGAATGAAGAACGGGCTGATGCGGCGCGGGCCCTTCTCCTGAAGGGTAAGCGCGCCTTCGGCAATGCCTTGGATGCCTCCGATGCCCGAGCCGATCATCACGCCGGTGGCGCAACGATCCGCCTCGGTCTTCGGTTCCCATCCGGAATCAGCCAGGGCCAGATCCGCCGCAGCTATTCCATAGATGATGAAATCCGACACCTTCCGTTGTTCACGCGGATCAAGGAAGGCATCGGGATCGAACGCGCCCTCGCCCTCACGGGGAATCAGACTTGCAATCTTGCAAGGCAGATCTTCGACATCGAAATGTTCGATACGACGAGCACCTGATTTCCCTTCAAGCAGCCGTTTCCAGCTCAGCTCGGCCCCGAGGCCGAGGGGAGAAAGAAGGCCCAAGCCTGTGACGACGACGCGCCTCATCTCTGGATTGTCTCGTTTGCTATATTGTTCGGGCGACTGCTCAGGCCTTGTTGACAGCCTTCTCGATGAAGTCGACAGCGTCCTTGATCGTGAGAATCTTCTCGGCGTGCTCGTCGGAAATCTCGACGCCGAACTCTTCCTCGAACGCCATCACCAGCTCGACGGTATCCAGGCTGTCTGCGCCAAGATCGTCAATGAAGTTCGCATTGTCGACCACCTTCGCCTCGTCGACGCCGAGATGCTCGGAGACGATTTTCTTGACGCGCTCTGCAATATCGCTCATGTGAGAACCCTCAACTTAAGGAATTTCCTGTTTCGTTAGCCGCAGGCTTGCAGCTAATCAAGCTTGAAAGAAAGCCGGCCCGCGGCAAACAAGTCGGCACCGGCCATTCCCTACACTGGGCTATTTTGTGCCCGTTTGCGCCAGGGCAATACCACGGCGCAATCTTATAGCCAAGACACATAAAGCGTCCTGACAATGTCCACAGCCACCCATGCACCACGCGGGCAAGCATCGGCGGCCGCGAATTAAACCATCAACATTCCGCCGTTCACGTGAATGGTCTGCCCGGTCACGTAACCGGCTTCGTCAGACGCCAGATACAGGACTGCGGCCGCGATGTCAGCCCCCGATCCCATCCGGCGCATCGGAATGCTTGCCATGATGGCCTCGCGTTGCTTGTCGTTGAGCTTGTCGGTCATCGCGGTTTCGATGAAGCCCGGCGCCACGCAGTTCACCGTGACGTTGCGGGTGGCGATTTCCTGCGCCAGCGACTTGGTGAAGCCGATCAGGCCCGCCTTGGACGCGCAGTAATTGGCCTGACCCGGGTTGCCTGCGACGCCGACGACGGACGAGATGTTGATGATCCGGCCGAAGCGGCGGCGCATCATCGCATGCGTCAGCTCGCGCGTCAGGCGGAAAGCGGAGGTGAGATTGACCTCCAGCACCTTGTCCCAGTCCTCATCGCTCATGCGCACGAACAGGCCGTCGCGCGTAATGCCCGCGTTGTTGACGAGAATGTCCACGCCTTCGAGCTCTTCCTCGGCTTTCCTGGCGAGCTCCTTGACCTGGTCGCGGTCGGACATGTCGGCAGTGAATACCTTCACGCGCTCGCCCAGCTCACCGGCCAGTTCATCGAGCTTCTCGCGCCGGGTGCCATGCAGGCCGACGATGGCGCCCTGGGCGTGCAGCGACCGCGCAATGGCTTCTCCGATTCCTCCCGAAGCCCCCGTGACGAGCGCCTTGCGGCCCGTGAGATCAAACATGGATTGTACCTCTCGTGCAGTATGTGGAAACACATCGGCCGGGCACATCCTGTTCCGTTTCCGCAGTGTCTGCCGTTTCTGTTAGCACAAACACGCGCGGAAAGGAAAATCCTGGCCGGCAACCAACCTGTTAAAGAAGCGCCTTCAGCACCGCCTCGATGTCCGCCGGGCCGTTGACGGCAACGGCGGAAATATCGCGGTTGATGCGCTTCGCGAGCCCCGTCAGGACCTTTCCGGAACCGATCTCGTAGAGGGTCGTGACGCCGTTTGCGCCGAACCACTCGACGGTTTCGCGCCAGCGCACGCGCCCGGTCACCTGCTCGACCAGTTTTTCGGCGATCGTCTCGGGATCGGTGAGCGGACTCACCGTCACGTTGGCGACGACCGGCACGGCCGGAGCGCTCTTGGCGACGGTGGCCAGCGCTTCCTTCATGCGCTCGGCGGCGGGCGCCATCAGCGCGGAATGGAAGGGAGCGGAGACCGGAAGCATGATGGCGCGCTTGGCGCCCTTCTCGCTGGCAAGCTTCGCGGCCTCTTCCACAGCCTCCTTGGCGCCGGAAATCACGAGCTGCCCGCCACCGTTGTCATTGGCGATCTGGCAGACACCGGAACCCGACGCGGCCTGGCAGACCGCTTCCACGTCCGCCGTTTCCAGGCCGATGATGGCGCACATTGCACCCTCTCCTACCGGGACCGCCGCCTGCATCGCGTCGCCGCGGATGCGCAGCAGGCGCGCCGTGTCGCTGAGGCTGAAGGTGCCGGCCGCGCACAGCGCGGAGTACTCGCCCAGCGAATGACCGGCCACGTAGGAGACCTTGTCGGCAAGCTTCAGGCCACCCTTCTCCAGGACGCGCATGACGGCGATGGAGACGGCCATCAGTGCCGGCTGGGCGTTGGCCGTGAGCGTCAGTACGTCTTCCGGACCGTCCCACATGATTCCCGACAGCTTCTGCCCCAGCGCCTCGTCAACCTCCTCGAAGACCGCGCGGGCTTCGGGAAACGCTTCAGCGAGCTCGCGGCCCATGCCGACGGCCTGGCTGCCCTGCCCGGGAAACGTGAAAGCAATAGTCATGCAGCGCTCCATGATCCTTGGAGATGAGGTGCAAATTTCGCGTGGTGGTGGCGCAATGCTCGCCTCCCGTCAAGCCTCTTGCGTCCCGGGGCCGCCCGAAAGGGCCAGATTTCCAAGAGAAACGGCCCATTTCGCGAGCTGATTTTTCAATGCGGATATCGAGTCAGCATGTGGCAGCAGCGAAGGATGCCTGGCGATCCCGCATGGATTCGGCGCGGCGAATGTCTATATATGGTCCGCACCCGCCGGCACGGCAGCCGCCGGCCACGATCCCTCCAGAAGCGTCCGCCGGTTCCATGCAGAATGCCATCTCCGTCCAGCAGCTGACCAAGACCTATGACACGGGCCTGACGGCGCTCCACGGCATCGACCTCGATATCCGCGAGGGCGAGATACTGGCGCTGTTGGGGCCCAACGGCGCCGGCAAGACGACGCTGATTTCCATCGTCTGCGGCCTCGTGAACCCGACGGGCGGCCGCGTGGAGGTCTACGGCCACGACATCCGGACCGAATACCGCACGACACGCGCCCTCATCGGCCTGGTCCCGCAGGAGCTTCACGTGGAGACCTTCGAGACAGTCTGGAATACGGTCTCCTTTTCCCGCGGCCTGTTCGGCAAGAATCCGGACCCGGCGCTGATCGAATCGATCCTGAAGGATCTCTCCCTGTGGGACAAGCGGGATAGCAAGATCATGTCTCTCTCGGGCGGCATGAAGCGGCGGGTCATGATCGCCAAGGCGCTCTCGCACGAGCCGCGGATCCTGTTCCTCGACGAGCCGACGGCCGGGGTGGACGTGGAACTGCGTCGGGACATGTGGCATCTCATCCGCCGCCTGAAGGAATCGGGCGTAACCATCATCCTCACCACCCACTACATCGAGGAGGCGGAGGAGATTGCCGACCGCGTCGGCGTCATCAACAAGGGCCGGCTGATCGTGATCGAGGAGAAGCGCGAGCTGATGCGAAAGCTCGGCAGGAAACGGCTTTCCATTGAGCTCACCGACCCCCTCGCGGCGATCCCGGACAGCCTGTCTGCCTACGACCTCGAGCTTGCCGATGACGGCCGCCTGCTGGTCTACACCTATCACACCCAGGCCCCCGTTCGGGCATCGGGTCGCTTCTCGCCGACATCCACCGCACTGGCCTGGCCATTCGCGACCTGAGTACGAGCCAGAGTTCCCTGGAAGACATTTTCGTCAGCCTTGTGGAGGCATCCCGATGAACCTTCAGGCAATCAAGGCGATCTACCGGTACGAGATGGCCCGAATGCGCCGGACCGTCCTGCAGAGCATCGTCTCGCCGGTGCTTTCCACCTCGCTTTATTTCGTGGTGTTCGGATCCGCCATCGGCGGCCGCATCGAGACGGTGGAAGGTGTCCACTATGGCTCCTTCATCGTGCCCGGCCTCATCATGCTGACGCTGCTGCAGAATTCCATCGCGAATGCCTCCTTCGGCATTTATTTCCCGAAGTTCGTCGGCACCATCTACGAGGTTCTGTCCGCGCCCGTCTCCTTCGTCGAGATCGTGATCGGCTACGCCGGGGCAGCTGCCACCAAGTCGATCATCCTGGCCTTGATCATCCTGGCCACCGCCCATCTCTTCGTGCCGCTGCGCGTGGAGCATCCGCTTCTGATGCTTCTTTTCCTCGTGCTGACGGCGGTAACCTTCAGCCTGTTCGGATTCATCATCGGCATCTGGGCTGACAATTTCGAGAAGCTGCAACTGATCCCGATGCTGATCGTGACCCCGCTGGTCTTCCTGGGCGGTTCCTTCTATTCCATCGACATGCTGCCAGAGTTCTGGCGCACGGTGACCTTGTTCAACCCGGTCCTCTACCTGGTGAGCGGCTTCCGCTGGAGCTTCTTCGGCACTTCCGACGTGAGCGTCCACGTGAGCCTGGTCATGATCGCCGTCTTCCTGTCCGCCTGCATGGCGATCATCTGGTGGATGTTCCGCACCGGCTACCGCCTGCGCACATGATACCGGGCAGCATGGGGAAAGGCGCCGAAAGCGGCATTTTTCTGCCACCTGGAGGCTGGTTTCGCCTTGCATCTGGGGCAAAACCATGTATAAGCCGCCCATCTGCCGGTCCCGGCTGGGGGCTGAACGGAGGGGCCTTGCGCCTGTGCAAGCCATGAGGCGAGATCGCCTCTGCCTCCCGTGTCTCCGCTCTCGACCGTCTCGATACGCCTTTCTTCCCGGGTCGCTCCGGCAAGATGGGTCGTTGAGGCTCTGCGCCGGGTACAGGCAGGAATGCAACTGAAGAAAGGCAAGACATGGCTCTTTACGAACACGTGTTTCTTGCTCGGCAGGACCTCTCCCCGCAGCAGGTCGAGACGCTCATTGAGCAGTACAAGGGCGTCATCGAGGCTAACGGCGGCAAGGTTGGCCGTGTCGAGAACTGGGGACTGAAGTCCCTCGCCTACCGCATCAACAAGAACCGCAAGGCTTACTTTGCCCTGATGGACATTGATGCTCCGTCCGCTGCCGTGAAGGAGATGGAGCGTCAGATGGGCCTGTCGGAGGACATCCTCCGCTTCATGACCGTGCGCGTCGAGCAGCACGAGGAAGGCCCGTCGGCCATGATGCAGCGCCGCGACGATCGCGGTGAGCGTGGCGATCGTGGTGACCGTGGCGCCCGTGGTGGCCGCCGCGACCGTGACGACCGTCGTTCGCGTGACGAAGATCAGGGAGCTGAATAATGGTCGACATCAACCAGATTCCTACCCGCCGCCCGTTCCATCGCCGTCGCAAGACGTGCCCCTTCTCGGGCGCGAACGCTCCGAAGATCGATTACAAGGACGTGAAGCTCCTGCAGCGCTACATTTCCGAGCGCGGCAAGATCGTTCCGTCCCGCATCACGGCTGTCAGCCAGAAGAAGCAGCGTGAGCTGGCCCGCGCCATCAAGCGCGCCCGCTTCCTGGGTCTCCTGCCCTACGTCGTGAAGTAATCTTCCGGGGGCGCGGCCATCCCGCGCCCTCTCCTCCCCGTGACGGGCACGGGCGAGCGTCTCTCAAATCCCGGGTTGGAGCATCGCGCTCCTAACTGCCTCGGCAGGACAGCGAACTGAGTTTACCGCCTGAGCGGTCCGTTTCCTGGCTTGCCTGAACCGAATGCGGCCCTGCCGCCAGACAAAGGAAACGAAGATGGAAGTCATTCTTCTCGAACGCATCGCACGCCTCGGCCAGATGGGCGACGTCGTCAAGGTCAAGGACGGCTATGCCCGCAACTACCTGCTGCCGCAGGGCAAGGCTCTCCGTGCGAACGAAGCCAACCGCAAGAAGTTTGAAGCCCAGCGCGCCGAGCTCGAGGCCCGCAACCTGCAGCGCAAGCAGGAAGCCGAGGCCGTCGCCGAGAAGCTCAACGGCCAGAGCTTCGTGGTCATCCGCTCGGCTGCCGAGACCGGCCAGCTCTATGGTTCCGTGTCGGCCCGCGACATCGCCGAGGTCCTGGATCAGGCCGGCTTCAAGGTTGGCCGCAGCCAGATCGTGCTGAAGGCCCCGATCAAGAACATCGGCATCGCCGAGGTCGCCATTGCCCTTCACGCCGAAGTGACCGCGACCATCACGCTGAACGTCGCCCGCACGGCCGACGAGGCTGAGCGCCAGGCTCGTGGCGAGAAGCTGGACTCCGCCGAAGCGATCTACGGCGAGGACATCACCGAAGCTTCCAACCCGGAAGCCTTCTTCGAGCCGGGCGCCGCTGAGGAAGGCGAGGAAGAGTAATAGTCCAGTTATTCTGGCAAGAATAATCAGGATGAAGCCGGGCCCTACGCCCGGCTTTTTCTTGGGCCTTTTCTTGTGGACAGCGGCCCTGCAATGCGGGTCAACCGGGCACGCAAGCGGCGACATGAACGCCAACTGATCTAATGTGATCCGGTTAACTCTTTTCTTTCAAACACTAATGCCCCATACTTGACAGAGTCCCATGGTCATGGGGGTGTTGATGAATCGCATACTTGCAGGTCTTGCATCGCGCCTCATCCGTAAAGGTACCCTCATCGTAACGGATGCGGCAGGTCAGGTTCACCGTTTCGGTGACGGCACGGGCGAGCCCGTGCACATCAAGATTCATTCATCGAAGGCTGAGCTCCGCATTGCGCTGGACCCGAGCCTAGGCTTTCCCGAAGCCTACATGGACGGCGAGCTCGACTTTCTCCACGGCGACCCGCTGTCGTTTCTGGCCATTGCCTACCAGAACATGGGGCTGAAGGGAGCGCACTCCCTGCCGATGTACATCATGGACGGTTTGCGGCGGCTCGGCCGGCGGTTCCAGCAGATCAACCTGCCGGGCCGATCGCGCAGGAACGTCGCCCATCACTATGATCTCTCCGGCGAACTCTATCGCATGTTCCTGGACGAGGACATGCAGTATTCCTGCGCCTACTTCCCGCGTCCCGGCATGACGCTTGAGGAGGCGCAGCTCGCCAAGAAGCAGCACATCGCCGCGAAACTGGATCTCAAGCCCGGCCAGAAGGTGCTCGACATCGGCAGCGGCTGGGGCGGCATGGGCCTGTTCCTTGCCAAACAGTTCGACGTGGAAGTGCTGGGTGTGACCCTCTCCACCGAGCAGCTGGCTGTGGCGAACCAGCGCGCGAAGGATCAGAAGCTGTCTGACCGCGTCCGCTTCGAGCTGGCCGATTACCGTTCGCTCAGGGGCCCCTTCGATCGCATCGTCTCCGTCGGCATGTTCGAGCATGTCGGCGTGAACCACTTCCAGACTTTCTTCAACAAGTGCCGCGACCTGCTGACGGATGACGGTGTGATGCTGCTGCACACGATCGGCCGCACCTATGTCCCGTCGGCCACGGCGGCCTTCATCCGCAAGTACATCTTCCCGGGCGGCTATATCCCCTCCCTGTCGGAGGTGATGCCGGCCATCGAGAAGTCCGAACTGATTGTCACGGACATCGAGATCCTGCGTCTCCACTACGCCGAGACGCTGAAGGTGTGGCGTGAACGCTTCATGGCCCGTCGCGACGACGTGGTAAAACTCTACGACGAACGCTTTGCCCGCATGTGGGAGTTCTACCTGGCCGGATCGGAAGCCTCCTTCCGCTGGCAGGAGATGGTGAACTTCCAGATCCAGCTCTCCAGGCAGCGGGAGACCTTGCCGCTGACGCGCGACTACATGGTGGACACCGAGCGCCAGCTGGTCGCCTCGGGCTCCCCAGCCCGTCCCGCCTATTCGGACGCTGCCGAATAAGAGGCGAAGGCGGCCCGGACGCCGGGCCGTTCATCACGCTGCCGCGCCTGCCCCATCCGGAACCAGCCAGCAGGTCATCCCGCGGTTGGCGGTTTCGGCGAACTTCCGAACTGCAATAGAATTCCGCCAGACAGGTTGATTCGGCTGTCAAGCGCTTTGAGTGCAGCCTCGAGATAACGGTGGAAAGCGGGCGCATCTGCGCCCGCTTGTCCCCGTAAGGCTTAACCGTGAGCGCCAGACAGCGTAGGACAGTGATGTCCGAGCGGGCGTTCAAGCGCCTGAAACCGTATGAGCGTGGGTAGATCATGGTCGAAGCAGTCCGGAAGCTGGAAGCGGCGGAGTCGCCGGTCTACCGCGAGCCCCCGCACAACATCGAGGCCGAGCAGGCCCTGCTGGGCGCCATTCTGGTCAACAATGACGCCTACTACCGGGTTTCCGACTTCCTGAAGCCCGAGCATTTCTTTGAACCGCTCCACAAGAAGATCTACGAGGTCGCCGGCGATCTGATTCGCATGGGCAAGATGGCCAATCCGGTCACGCTCAAGACGTTCCTGCCGGCGAACGAGAAGGTTGGCGAGCTGACGGTCGCTCAGTACCTGGCCCGTCTGGCGGCGGAAGCCGTGACGATCATCAATGCCGCCGACTATGGCCGCGCCATCTACGACCTGGCGACGCGCCGTTCGCTGATTTCGCTGGGCGAGGAGATGGTGAACCTCGCCTATGACGCGCCGGTGGACATGCCGCCGAACGAGCAGATCGAAATGGCCGAGCGCCGGCTGTTCGAGCTGGCTGAGACGGGCCGTTACGACGGCGGCTTCGAGAGCTTCGCAGAAGCCACCAGGCAGGCCGTGGACATGGCTAATGCCGCCTTCATGCGCGACGGCGGCCTGTCGGGCATTTCGACGGGTCTGCGCGACCTCGACCGCCGCATGGGTGGCCTGCAGCCCTCCGACCTGATCGTGCTGGCCGGCCGTCCCGGCATGGGTAAGACCTCGCTTGCCACCAATATCGCCTTCAACATCGCCCAGGCCTACGAGCCGATCCAGCAGGCCGACGGAACGTTCAAGGCCGCGCGCGGCGGCGTCGTCGGCTTCTTCTCGCTCGAAATGTCGTCCGAGCAGCTGGCCACCCGTATCATCTCCGAGCAGACGGAGATCAGCTCGGCCAAGATCCGCCGCGGCGAGATCTCTGAAGCCGAGTTCGAGAAGCTGGTCGCCTGCGCCCAGATGATGCAGAAGGTGCCGCTTTACATCGACCAGACTGGTGGTATTTCGATCGCCCAGCTGGCGGCGCGCGCCCGCCGCCTGAAACGCCAGCGCGGTCTTGATGTCATCATCATCGACTATATCCAGCTCATGCAGGGCTCCTCGATCCGGGCGAGCCAGAACCGCGTGCAGGAAATCACGGAAATCACCACCGGCCTCAAGGCGCTGGCAAAGGAGCTGAACACGCCGATCATCGCGCTCTCGCAGCTCTCGCGTCAGGTGGAGACGCGCGACGACAAGCGCCCGCAGCTCTCCGACCTGCGTGAATCGGGCTCGATCGAGCAGGATGCGGACGTGGTGCTTTTCGTGTATCGTGAGGAATACTACCTCAAGAACAAGGAACCGAAGCCCGGCACGGACGAATATCTGCGCTGGGAGGCCGAGATGAACGAGGTTCGCGGGAAGGCGGAAGTCATCATCGCCAAGCAGCGTCACGGTCCGACGGGAACCGTCACCCTTGGCTTCCAGGGTGAGTTCACGCGCTTCCACGATCTCGCTGATGAGAGCCATCTACCGGAGCGTTTTGAATAGTTGTGGTCACGACAGCACTCACGGACCAACCTGGCCCGCATCTGGCGGGGGGGCATCTGATCATTGATCTCGATGCGCTGGCGCACAACTACCGCCTGCTGAAGGAGCGCGCGCGTCCCGCCGATGTGGCGGGCGTCGTCAAGGCCAATGCCTATGGCCTCGGCATCGAGCCGGTGGCCAGAACGCTGTGGGAGGAAGGCTGTCGCCGCTTCTTCGTGGCGCTTCCGCACGAGGGCATCGTCCTGCGGCAGATCCTGCCCGAAGCGGACATCTTCGTCTTCAATGGCCTGTTCGGCGCGGAAGCCGCCGCGGCCTACGGCGCAGCTCGGCTGATCCCGGTGCTGAACTCCCCTACCGACCTTTCCATGTGGGAAGCCTACGGCTGGGACGGCGACGTCCGCCGCCCCTGCGCTCTCCATGTGGAGACGGGCATCAACCGCCTTGGCCTGACCGCTGACCATGCCCGCCAGTTCGCGGAGGAGAATGCGCTGACCGGCGCCCTCACCCCAATCCTGGTCATGACCCACCTGGCCTGCGCCGACGTTCCGGGCCATCCGATGAGCGCCGCGCAGCTCGCCCGTTTCCGGGAACTGCGCCGGCTGTTTCCCGATGCCGCGGCGAGCATCGCCAATTCAGCCGGCGTTTTCCTGGGTGGCGACTATCTGTGCGACGTGGTCCGCCCCGGCATTGCGCTCTATGGCGGTAATCCGATCTCGGGGATGGAGAGCCCGCTGCGCCCGGTGGTGACGGCGCTCTCCCGCGTCGCCCAGATCAGGCACCTGAATGCCGGCGAGACCGTCGGCTACGGGGCTACACCCGTGCATCGCGACTCCATCATCGCGGTCGGCTCCACCGGCTATGCGGACGGCTACCACCGCGCGCTCTCCCGCACGGGCAGCCCGGCTGAGCGCATTCCGGCCCACAGTTTCATCCATGGCCGCCGTGTGCCCGTGATCGGCCGCATCTCCATGGATCTGACTCTGTTCGATGTGACGGACCTGGGCGAGAACGCCGTGGCGCCCGGGGACATGATCGAGCTGTTCGGTCCGAACATCCCGCTGGACGAGGTGGCGAATGCCTGCGGCACCATCTCCTATGAACTGCTGACCTCGCTCGGACAGCGGTACTATCGGGAATATGTGAGAAAACAGAGCTGATGGCGCGGCCACGGAGTCAATTCGTCTGCCAGAACTGCGGCACGGTGCACGCCCGCTGGGCAGGCAAGTGTGATGGCTGCGGCGAGTGGAACACCCTCGTCGAGGAAGGCACCTCCGGCGGCATCGGCAGCGGTCCGCAGACGGCCCGCAAGGCGCGCGCCGGCACGCCGGTCACACTCACCACCCTTTCCGGTGACATCGAGGATGCACCACGCATCAGGACCGGCATCGAGGAGCTTGACCGTGTAACCGGCGGCGGCTTCGTGCGTGGCTCCGCCCTGCTGGTTGGCGGCGATCCCGGCATCGGCAAGTCGACCCTTCTGACCCAGGCGGCGGCCGCTCTTGCCGAGAAGGGCCACCGCATCGTCTATGTGTCGGGCGAAGAGGCAGTGGCGCAGATCCGGCTGCGGGCCCAGCGCATCGGCGTGGCCGACAAGCCCGTGGAGCTTGCGGCCGAGACCAATGTAGAGAACATCCTCGCCACCCTCGAGGGCGGCCGCCGGCCCGACCTCGTGATCCTCGACTCCATCCAGACCCTGTGGACGGACATGGCGGATTCCGCCCCGGGCACCGTGACCCAGGTGCGCGCCGCCGCCCAGGCCATGATCCGCTACGCCAAGTCCACCGGCGCGGCGATCGTCCTCGTCGGCCACGTCACCAAGGAGGGCCAGATCGCGGGCCCCCGCGTGGTCGAGCACATGGTGGACGGCGTTCTCTACTTCGAGGGCGAAGGCGGTCATCATTACCGCATCCTGCGCACGGTGAAGAACCGCTTCGGCCCAACCGACGAGATCGGCGTCTTCGAAATGGGCGACAAGGGCCTGCGCGAGGTCCCGAACCCGTCCGAGCTGTTCATGGGCGACCGCACCGCCGCCGCCCCGGGAACCGCGGTCTTTGCCGCGATGGAAGGCACCCGCCCGCTGCTCGTGGAGATCCAGGCGCTGGTCGCCCCCTCTCCCCTCGGCACGCCGCGCCGCGCCGTGATCGGATGGGACGCCTCGCGCCTGTCGATGGTGCTGGCCGTGCTGGAAGCCCATTGCGGGGTCCGCTTCTCCCAGCACGATGTCTACCTCAATGTCGCCGGCGGTTACCGTATAAGCGAGCCGGCAGCCGACGTTGCCGTCGCCGCGGCGCTCATCTCTTCCCTCACCGGACTTGCCCTGCCGCATGATTGCGTCTATTTCGGCGAAATCAGCCTGTCCGGAGCGATCAGACCGGTCTCCCACGCATCGAGCCGGCTGAAGGAGTCCGAAAAGCTCGGCTTCACGCAGGCGGTCATGCCTCCGGGTAACGAAGAGATTGTGGGAGGCATCTGGTCAAGAGCATATAGGCCTCGCGAGCTGGCGGACCTTGTAGTAAGGATTGCGGGCGCTTCCGCGGGCACCAACAGGAACAGAGCCAGGATCGAAAACCGGCCGGCGAATGAATTGGGGTAGCAATGCCGATTACGCTTCTTGATGGAATCTTCATCGGGTTCACGTTGATCTCCGCCATTCTGGCGATGATCCGTGGTTTCTCGCGCGAGATTCTGTCGATCGCATCCTGGGCGGTCGCCGCCGTTGCGGCATTTTTTCTCTATCCCGTGGTCTTGCCCTACATTACCCCCCATATTAGCAACGCGATGATCGCGCTTGCCCTGGCGGCTGCCTCTGTTTTTCTCGTCGTGCTGATCATTGCCACGCTCATCACGATGAAGATCGCGGATTTCATCATAGACTCGCGCATCGGTGCGCTGGATCGCACGCTGGGCTTTGTCTATGGCGCCGCACGTGGCATCATTGTCATGGCAGTCGGGTTCCTGTTTCTGACCTGGCTGCTGGGTGCGAACCCGCCGACCTGGGTCGCCGAGGCGAAGTCGAAGCCTCTGCTCGAGGGTGTTGGTACATGGCTAAAGGATCTGCTGCCGGAGGACCCGGAGATTTCCATCCTCGACAAGCTGACACCCGGCGCGACTGAAGAGACCGCGACGAACAACTGACGGCTGGCAAGGCCACCGCCCAAGCTGCAGACCGAATGAAAGGCAAGCCGGCAATGGCTGTTGAATGCGTTATTCCTGACGAAGGCGACGATCACTTTCACGACGAATGTGGCGTCTTTGGCATCTTTGGCCGCAAGGATGCAGCTGCAATCGTGGCCCTGGGCCTCCATGCTCTCCAGCATCGCGGACAGGAGGCCGCGGGCATCGTTTCCTACGACGGACACCAGTTCTTCGTCGAACGCCACGTCGGCCTGATCAGCGACAACTTCACAAAAAAGGCGGTGATCGACCGCCTGCCCGGCGCCCGGGCCATTGGCCATACCCGCTATTCCACGGCCGGCGGCTCGGGCCTGCGCAATGTCCAGCCCTTCTTCGCCGAGCTTGCCGATGGCGGCTTTGCCATCGCCCACAACGGCAACCTCACCAATGCCCGGACGATCCAGCGCGCCCTGCAGAAGCAGGGCTCGATCTTTTCGTCCACCTCGGACACCGAGACGATCCTGCACCTGGTCGCGACCAGCAAGGAGAAGGACACCAACGCCCGCTTCATCGACGGCGTGCGCCAGATCGAGGGCGCCTTCTCGCTGGTGGCGCTGACCAACAAGAAGATGATCGGCTGCCGCGATCCGCTGGGCATCCGCCCGCTGGTTCTGGGCGATCTCGACGGCTCCTACATCCTCGCCTCGGAGACCTGTGCGCTCGACATCATCGGTGCCCGCTTCGTGCGTGACATCAAGCCGGGCGAGGTGGTGGTCATCACCGAAGACGGCATCGAGAGCTTCTTCCCCTTCGAGCCGCAGCCGTCCCGCTTCTGCATCTTCGAGTACATCTATTTCGCCCGCCCGGATTCACTGGTAGAAGGCC
>Ga0207874_1000090_pt1 | contig 130090 bp, 103 predicted proteins | sample HigsolmetaAR201D_FD_184833 | JGI IMG/M metagenome (GOLD analysis project Ga0207874, IMG submission 184833) | Ionic liquid and high solid enriched microbial communities from the Joint BioEnergy Institute, USA - AR20-1-D (SPAdes) (version 2) ... | reverse complement strand
GACGGCTCCGAGGGGGGCCCGGAGAGCCTGGACATCGGCGGGCGCGAGGATGTGGACCTGCGGACCTACCCGGGCGCCGACCCGTCGCGGGCGATGGCGCGGATCTTCAACGCCGCGGCGATGCGCCGGCAGATGGCGGAGTTCTCGCCGGCGCTGGGCGTGTTCGTGACGGACGTGTCGATGCCGGTGATGCCGACGGCGCAGGAGCCGGATATGGCGGTGGTGGAGCTGTAAGGACGCGCTGGGCCATGGACTGGACCGCTGCGCTCATCGTCATGATCCTGATCCTCGTGTTCGGCTCGGCCGTCGCGATCGGCTGGTGGAACCTTGCCGCGAAGGCGTCGCCGTACCCGGATGAGATCGAGCGGGAGAGGGAGCGGCGGCGGCGCGAGGCGGAGCAGGAGGGGGGCGAGGTCGTGGTGATCCGGCGCGAGGAGGTAGGGGGCCAGGACGGGAGCAGCGACGCGGGGGCAAAGAAGGGGTGAGGGGGCGAGGGGGAGATGTGCGAAGGGGCGCGCGCGGGGCCCAGGTGGGGGAGGCGATGTATCGTTTGGGGCGTTGCCGAGGTACAAACTGACCATCGCGTACGACGGGACCGACTTCCACGGGTGGCAGCGGCAGTTTGTGGGTCCGCGCGTGGAGAGGGGGGAGAGAGAGGGACGGGGAGAGGAAGAGTCGGGAAGCCGCGTAGCCCTCATTCAGCCTCACCCAGAGGGAGAGGGGGCGGGAAGGGCGGAGGGGGAGAGGGAGAGCACGGCCGGCCCAGAGCGGCCGGCCGTGGCGCCCGGGAAGGAAGCGGCGCGCGCGGAGTTACGAACCGTTCAGGGGGTGGTGGAGGCGGCGGTGCGGCAGGTGGTGCGCGAGCCGGTGTGCGTGTTTGGGGCGAGCCGGACGGACTCCGGGGTGCACGCGAGGGGGCAGGTCGCGGCGTTCACCACCGGGCGGGAGCGCGGGCGGGGGTGGCCGCCGGAGCGGGGGACGGAGCCGCTGCTGCGGGCGATCAACTCGCGCCTGCCGGACGACGTCCTGGTGCTGAGCTGCGAGGAGGTCGATGTCCACTTCGACCCGGTGAAGGCGAGCAACAAGGGGTACAGCTACACGTGGCACATCTCGCCGGTGCGGCCGCTGTGGGGGCGGCGGTACGTGCACCACGTGAAGACGCCGGTGGATGTGGAGGCGATGAACGCCGCGGCGGGGCTCTTCGTCGGGGAGCACGACTTCGCGGCCTTCGCCGCGGCCGGGCACGGGCGGCAGAGCACGGTGCGGACGGTCTATTCGTGCTCGGTGAAGCGGGTCGAGAACGCGGAAGGGCGGGACGCGGGGGAGCGGGTGCGGCTGGAGATCTCGGGGAACGGGTTCTTGTGGAACATGGTGCGGATCATCGGGGGGACGGTGCTGGAGGTGGGGATGGGGAAGCGGACGCTGGATGATGTGAGGCGGGCGCTGGAGTCGGGGGACCGAAGGGACGCGGGGGTGACGCTGCCGCCGGAGGGGTTGTGCCTGGAGTGGATCGAGTATGGGGAAAGGGACGACGGCACAGAGGCACGAAGGGACGGAGCGGGGGAGGACGCATGAGTTCGATGAGGGCTGATTGCGGGCACGACCCCGCAGGGATCAACTTCAATAACCGGGAGTAAGCCCTTCGGGCTGAAGCGTCTGGCCGACGATGCGCATCCTCCACATCTCAACCCGGCTGATCCTCGGCGGCTCGCAGGAGAACACGGTGCTCTCGTGCGAGGGGCAGGCTCGGCTGGGGCACGAGGTGCACCTGGCGTTCGGGCCGATCTACGGGCCGGAGGGGTCGCTGCTGGAGCGGGTGGAGGGGTTCAGGACGGAGGATGGGCGCGGGATCACCACGCACGTGGTGCCGCACCTGGAGCGGGAGGTCCTGCCGCGGACGGATTGGCGGTGCTACCGGGAGTTGCAGGACCTTATCCGCGCGATCAAGCCGGACATCGTGCACACGCACTCGTCGAAGGCGGGGATTCTGGGGCGGGGGGCGGCGTGGAAGGAATACGAGGCAAAGAAGAATGGGGAGAGGGAGAGGCACGGCGTGGAAGGCCGTGCCACGATGGGCGTCGTCCACACCATCCATGGCCCGCCCTTCCACCGCTATCAGTCCTCGCTCAAGAACACCGTCTACACCCTCGCCGAGCGGTGGGCGGCGCGGCGGTGCCACCTGATCGTCTCCGTCGCCGACGCCATGACCGAGCAGTACCTCGCCCGCGGCATCGGGCGGCCGGAGCAGTACGTCACCGTCTACTCGGGGATGGAGACGGAGCACTTCCTCCACGCCGCTCCGGGCGAGACGCGCGAGGAGGTTCGGGCGCGGCTGGGGCTCGCGCCGGACGACTTCGTCATCGGGACCGTCGCCCGCCTGGCGGAACTGAAGGGGCACGACGACGTCCTCGAGGCGCTCGAGGAGGCCCTGCGGGAGCACCGCAACTGGAAGTTGCTGTGGGTCGGCGACGGGTGGTGGCGGGACCGGCTGATGGGGCGGATCCGTGACGCGGGGCTGGAGGGGAGCGTGATCGTGACGGGGCTGGTGCCGCCGACGGGGCCGGGGGGGGTGCCGGGGTACATGCGGGCGATGGACCTGCTGGTTCACCCGAGTTACCGCGAGGGGCTGCCGCGCACGGTCCCGCAGGCGCTGCTGTGCGGGACGCCGGTGGTGGCGTACGACGTGGATGGAACCGCGGAGGTGGTCGGGGATACAGAGGGAGCGGAGACAGGGATCCTGGTGGACGCGGGGGACATCGAGGGGCTGGAGGGGGCGATCCGCTGGATGGCGGAGCACCCGCAGCAGCGGCGGGCGATGGCGGAGCGCGGCCGGGCCCTCTGCCGCGAGCGGTTCAGCGCGGAGAGAATGGTCGGGGAGTTGGAGAAGGTGTATGCCCGCGCGTTGGAGATGGCGTAGGGGAACGGCGGGGGTGGTCGCGGGGGGGATCGGTGCGGCGATCGCGCTGGCCGCGCCGGCCCCGGCGGCGCGGGCGCAGTTGCTGAACCTCGACTCTCCCACGCCGGCGCCCAGGGCCGGGGAGGGGAAGGCCGCGCTGGCGCTGGCCGATCGGATGCTGGAGGAGATCGAGCGGAAGGAGAAGGCGCTGGAGCGGCTGACGGGGGAGCGGCTGCTGGCGAGCAAGTTCGAGATCGCCACCCGGCGGCTGATCCGCGGGCTGCTGATGAAGGCGGAAGAACTGGGGGAGGCGGGGTCGCCTCACGCGCTGGCGGGGCTGACGCTGCACAACCGGTTGCGAGAACTGGACCTGATCGCGCGGCGGCTGCGGTCCGGGGCGTGCACGCCGGAGCAGGAGAGCGCGGCGGAACTCTTCGTCGCGAGGGTCGAGCGGCTGCACGGCCTGGTGCCGGCGCGGGTGGACGATCTGGACCGCGCGCTGCGCGACCTGCTGGCGACGCCGGTGCAGACCGGGCTGGCCGCGGCGGCATCGAGGAGTGTTGCGGACCCACCCGTGTGGGTCGCCGAACCGGGGCGCGTGGGATGGATGGCCACCGCGGGGGGCGAGGGACTCGACCTGGGGGCGGCGTGCGAGCGATGGGCGATGGTGGAGGGCGTTGCGCCGGGGGCGATCGCCGCCATCGCGGCGTTCAATGAACAGACGCTGCGGGAAGCGCGGCAATGGTGGGCGTACCGCGGCGCGGCGGAGGCGGTGGCGGGGGCGATCATCGCCGCGGGGCGGGTCGCCGAGCCGGGCGGGCTGCCCGAGTGGGTCCCCTCGGAGACGAGGGCGTCGCTGGCGGCGCGGTTCGCCGCGGCGGCCGCGAAGGCCGTCGAACCCGCGACGCGCGAAGGGGCCATGCAGGAACTGGCGGACCTCGCGGCGTGCGCCGAGGTGCTGACGAGGTTTGATTTGCTCCTGTCGTCGGGTTCCTCCGGCGTGGTCCGGCCGGGGCAGCGAGCGGCGACGGCGGCGAAGTCGGCCGCGCTGGCGATCGTCGCGGCGACGGGGACAGGATCGAAGGAGTCGCGAGCCGCGCTCGCGGCGTACAGCGCGACGCTGCGGCTGCTGGGGGAGCGGGCGGGGATCGGTGATGAACGGTCGCTGGTCCGCGATGCGCGGCCCGCGTGGCGGGCGCTCGAGGCCGAGGCGCGGCGGACGGAGGCGGACCTGTGGGGCGTGCTGGGGGCGATCGCACCCGAGGACGGCGCGCCGCTGAGCAACCCGGTGATCGTCGCGCCGCTGGCGGCGCACCGGCGGTCGCTGGACGACCTGCGGGCGGTGGCGGCGATCTCGCGGCACCTGGGCGGAACGGCGCCGGGGCCGGGGCTGCCGGGAGCGACGCCACCGGCTCCGATGGACGGGCTGCGGCGCGGGTCGGTGCTGGCGCGGGTGCTGCGGCTGGGGCAGGATCTGTCGGTTCCCGAGCGGCGAGAGAGTGGGCTCGCGGCGATCCGGCGGCTCGCGGCGGACCTTGAAGAGTTGATGTCTTTTCCCGGCGAGGACGAGGTGCGCGCGGGCGGGGGCGACGTGGACGCGGTGACCGGCGGGCGGACGGCCGGGCTGCTGGGGCGGATCGACGCGGCGCGGTCTCGCTGGCTGGAGGGGCTGGCGCGCGACGGCGAGGGGGCGGAGGCCGCGGCGGACCTGCGTCGGTGCCGCTCACTCGTTGCGCTGGTCCGCGACGCGGCGACGATGCGGGCGCTGCTGACGGCGTCGCGCCCGCCGGGCCCCGGCGAGCGGTTCATGGCCGGCGACGAAGGGGGCATCCGCGCTCATCCGGGGTGGGAGTTGTCGGACGCCGCGGCCGCGGCGATCTACGGCGACCTCGGGACGCGCCTGCCGCGGGCGACGAGGATGCTGGTCGAAGGCGGGCCGTCGCGGGAGCGCGAGGTCGAGGCGGCGATCGCGGAGATCGAGAGCGCCATCGCGCCGGTCCGGCTCGCGGCGATGCTCGAGCGGGAGGCGAGGGCGCGGCGGCTGGCGGGCGTCCCGGTGATGGTTGAACTGGCCGCGCCGCCGGCGGCGGGGGGCGGCCCGTGGCCGGTGGAGGTCCGCGCCGAGCTCGCGGCGATCTGCCGCTACGCGGAAGAACTCGCTCACGCGACGGCCGAGAAGGATGCGCAGCGCATCAAGGCGCTCCGCGCTCACCTGAACGACCGGGCCCGAGCCGCGCTGGAGCGACTGTCGCCGCCCGGCCGCGGCGTGTGAAGATGCTCCAACGGCGATCCGGGCGTGCGACGGGCTTAGCATCCCGCCGATGACGGGGCTGCTTGCGCAGGTTGAGCCCTTCGGGACGGCCGTGCTTCTGGTCGCCTTCGGCGTGCTCATGGCCGTGAGCGCGATCTTCAGCCGCGCGATGGACCGCCTGGGCGTGCCCATCCTGCTGCTGTTCCTCGTGCTGGGGATGCTCGCGGGCTCGGAGGGGATCGGGAGGCTGCAGTTCACCAACTACGCGCTGGCCTTCCGGATCGGGACGATCGCGCTGGTGCTGATCCTCTTCGACGGCGGGCTGAGCACCGCCTCGGACGACGTCCGGCGGAGCATCAAGCCCGCCGCGGTGCTGGCGACCGTCGGCGTGATCGGGACGGCGGCGCTGGTGGCGCTGTTCGGGTGGCTCGTCGGGCTGGATTGGAAGATCGCCATGCTGCTGGGGTCGGTGGTGTCGTCCACCGACGCCGCGGCGGTCTTCGCGGTCCTCCGCGGCAGCAGCCTGCGGCTCCAGAAGCGGATCGGCACGACGCTCGAACTTGAGTCGTGCCTGAACGACCCGATGGCGGTGATCCTGACGGTGACCGTCGGCGAGATGATCGTCAGCCGGCAGCCCCTGGGCTGGGACCTGCTGTACGCGATCCCGCTGCAGCTGCTGATCGGCACCGTGGCGGGGCTGATCTTCGGCCGGCTGGGGACGATGCTGCTGCGACGCGTGAGGGTGCAGACCGGCGGGCTCTACCCGGCCCTGACGCTGGCGGTGGCGTTCGCGGGCTTCGGCGCGACGACGCTCGTCGGGGGGAGCGGGTTCCTGACGGCGTACATCTCGGGGATCGTGATGGGCAACTCGGCGATCCCCTACCGCCACGGGCTGGGGCGGATCCACGAGGCGATCGCCTGGCTGAGCCAGATCACGATGTTCCTCATCCTGGGGCTGCTGGTCACCCCGTCGCAGCTGCTCCCGATCGCGCCGGTGGGGCTGGCGGTGGGCCTGCTGCTGGCGGTGGTCGGCCGTCCGCTGATCGTGTGGCTGTGCCTGCTGCCGTTCAAGTACCCGGCGAAGGAGGTGGCGTACATCGGCTGGATCGGACTGCGCGGAGCCGTGCCGATCATCCTCGGCACGTTCCCGCTCATGATCGGCGTGCCCGACGCGGAGAAGCTCTTTCACCTGGTGTTCTTCATCGTCGTGCTCAGCTGCCTGGTGCCCGGGGCGACGATCCGGCCGGTGACCAAGCGGCTGGGGCTGGAGGCCCCCGACGTCCCCGCCCCGGCGGGCGTGCTGGAGATCAACTCCATGCGCGTGCTGCACGGGGACCTCAGGTCGTTCTACATCGACGACACCCTGGCGGTCTGCGGGGCGGCCATCAGCCAGATCCGCTTCCCCCCCAACTCCGCGGCCATCCTGCTGGTCCGCGGCGACGAGCTGATCGCCCCACGCGGCGACACCGTCCTGCAGCCGGGGGATCACGTCTACATCTTCTACCGCCCCGAGGACAAGGCCTTCATCGAGTTGATGTTCGGCCGGCCCCAGGAGGGGGGCGCGCCGGGCGAGCCGTAACGGGGCCGGGTCAGAGCGTCACTGTGCCGAAGGAGGCGCGGGGAAGGGGGGGTGCTCCCCGCCGGGCTGGATGACCATCGCCTCCCACCCGTCGTACCGCCCGCCGGCCTCCTCGGCCACCATCATGAGCCCGCCGGTGACCTCGGTGATGTGCTCGAGGTTGATCGCGTCGTCGCGCTCCAGACGCAGGCCGACGGTCTCGCCGTCCTCCCCCTCCTCGTCTTCGAAGGCCTCGGTCTTGAAGCCGTTGGCCTCGGCCGCGGCCGCGAAGCGGTCGCGATCCGCGGCGTCCGTGAAGTAGATGAAGTGCGTCACCGGGCGCGGCACCACCAGCGGGTCTCCCGCCTGCTCGAACTGCGCGACCACCATCTCGTCGAAGAAGTGACGCAGCTCCATCGCGTCCGGGAGCAGGTCGTCGAAGTAGACCGACCAGTCCGGGTCGGTCGCGGCCTGGACGGACGACTCCCGCCCCGCCAACCCCGCGAGCGCCCCTTCCGCCGCGGCACGCGCCGCGTCCCCGCGGGGGCCGTAGAAGTAGAACGCCCGCTCCCCCTCGTGCGAGCGGCGGGCGACGAGGACCGCCCCGGTCGGCTCCAGGGCCTCCACCAGCATCTCTTCGACCCCCTCCATCGCCTCGAACTCGTCCCCCCGCGGCAGGCCGCTCTCGTCCATCTCCAAGAACGACACCGCCACACGCAGGGCCGTCGGACGCTCCTCGTCGGGCGCCGAGTCGGCGAACTGGAGGTCCACGCCGGTGATGGACGGGGCCTCGTCGATCTCACGCCCGTAGACGACCCAGTTCTCGATCATGCCCCCAGCGTAGCGACCGGCGCCTCACGACGCGAGCCCCGACCTGTTGATTCCAGGCGACCGGGCGGCGCCGCCACCGCCGCGGCCACAGCGGGGCCCCAGGGGAGGAGCATCGGGTCGGGATCGCGCAGTTCGAACGGACGCACCCCCTCGGGCGGGATCACCCGCCAGACGACGCGGCCGATCGCCTGGCCGGTGAAGGTCTGGCGCCCCGTGGCGTCGGTCACGACGACGATCGTCTCGCGCAGGTCCAGGGGCCACGCGGCGAGCACCTCGCCGCGACGGTTGGTCCGGCGGACCTCCAGCCGCCCGCGCTCGATCATGAGCACCCAGCCGGCGCGGCCGCTGATCGACCGCAGCACCCAGGCGCAGGCCCCGGCCAGCACCCCGCCGGCGAGCTTGAACACCCAGATCACGCCTGCCCCCCTGGAGGACCGGCCGCCGTATGAGACGGCCAGCCATCCTCCCGCGCAGATCGCCGCCGCGACCACGATGGCGACGACGACCTCACGCCACTGCACGCCGTCGGGATAGGCCCAGTGGTGGACGCGGGCGCCCCCGTCCTCGACGGTGGCGTTGTCGGGCGGGTTCGCGATCGCTTCGCGCAGGGACGCGACGGCCGGTCCGTCCTCGATGATGACCCGCGGCAGGCGGTTCTCCCACTGATCCAGCCGCCCGCGGCGCAGCCTGACGGGCTTCTTGCGCCGGCACCCCTCGACGGCGAGGATCGCCGCGGCGAGTTCGGCCCCCGAGGCCCGCTCTCGCCCGGTCTCGACGCGGTCGAGGAGGTCCCGGCCGCTGCGGCGCATGCGCCGCGCGGCGACCGTCCGGCGCAGATTCGCCAGCATGACCACGCCGAGGACGACGCCCGAGATCCCGAGCGTCCCCACGAGCCACCACGCCGAGAGCGTCCCCCGCGCCCGCGGAACCAGCGTCACCGCCGCGGCGGCCGCGCCGCCGAGCAGCCCGAGCACCAGCGCGACGAGGATCGCCATCGCCGACAGCGGCAAGCCGACGGGCTGGAGCGGGACGACGACGGCCTCCTCCCGGCGCTGCGCCACCGCCCGCGGCCCTCGCTACAGCCCCACCGCGCGGAGTTCTCGCCGACCGAAGTCGAGCCTCATGGCCTGCTTGGCCATGTAGAGCGTCTCCTCCGCCAGGGCGTTGGCCTTGGCCGTGCCGCGGCGAAGGACGTCGATCGCCAGGGCGTCCCCCTGCGGGCCGTCGAGCCTGGCGCGGCGCTCCCGGATGGGGTCCAGCAGCTCGTTGATCGCCGCGCCCAGTTCCTGCTTGATGTGGCCGTCGCCGATGTTGTCCCCCGCGGCGTACCGGGCCTTGATCTCCTCCGCCCGCTCGCGGGGGAGGAAGGCGTCCACGTACTGCATGAGCGCGTTGTTGGGGTCGCCCGGCTCGGTCGGGCTCTGCCGGCCGGTGTAGATCTTGTTGACCTTCTTCTGGACGTCCTTCGGCGAGTCGTACAGGAAGATGGCGTTGCCCAGGCTCTTGGACATCTTGTTGACGCCGTCGATGCCGACGAGGCGGGCGACGCGGCCGACCTTGGCGGCGGGGATCGGGAAGATCCCCCCGGCCTTGACGTAGTCCGCGTCCTCGGTCTTGGGGTCCACGCCGCAGTAGACCTGGTTGAACCGCCGGGCGACCTCGCGGCACATCTCGATGTGCGCCACCTGGTCCTCGCCGACGGGGACCAGTTCCGGCCGGAAGGCGAGGATGTCGGCGCACTGGCCGACGGCGTAGAGGGGGAAGCCGAAGCTGTAGGTGTCGCCGAGGCCCTTGACGTCGATCTCGGTCTTGAGCGTGGGGTTCCGCATGACGCGGTTGAAGGGCAGGAGCATGGCGAAGAACCAGCTCAACTCGGCGATGGCGGGGCACTCGGTCTGGAGGACGATGGTGGAGCGTTCCGGGTCGATCCCGGCCGCGAGCCAGTCCTTGACGATGCCGATGGTGTTGGCCCGGATGTCGCCGGGGCGGTCGGCGAGGGTGGTGAAGGCGTGCATGTTGGCGATCAGGAAGTAGCAGTCGTACTCGTCCTGGAGCCGCACGCGGTTCTCCACCGAGCCGACCCAGTGGCCCAGGTGCAGGCCGCTGCTGGTGGGGGTGTCGCCGGTGAGGATGCGGGGGCGGCGGGATGGGCCGGGTTGGGTGGTTTGGCTGGGATTCGTGCTCATTGGACGGAGTCTAGACCAGCACCCGCCCGGGCCCAACGCCCGTCGATCCGGGCCGCGGCCGCCGGGGAATGGCGCGCCGGCGTGTGGTCCCATTCCCCGCCGAAGCCCGGGCTTGCGCCGGACTCCCACGTCGATCACCGTGTCGGCTGCAGCATCGCCAGTGCGATGTTGGCCCCGTTGAAGGCCACGTGCATCACGATCGGCACCCCCAGCCGCCCCGTCCGCTCGTAGGCGATCCCCATCGCCAGCGCGAGCGCCAGCAGCACGGGCATCGCGTACAGCGGCACCTGCCCGGCGTGCATCGCGGTGAACCCCAGGCTCGTCATGATCACCGCCGCCCAGTGGCTCCCCGTCAGGCGCAGCAGGGCCGACTGCACGAAGACCCTGTAGGTGATCTCCTCCGCGATCGGGGCGAGGACCACCGCCGCGAGGATCAGCCCCCACACCCACGGGTTCTCCGGGTTGTCCACGATCACGCGCAGCGTCTCGTGTCCTACAGGATCGGGGGACTCGCCGGTGACCGCGCGGTGGACCAGCGGCGTCACGACCGACGCCGCCAGGATCACCGGGGCCGCGGCGAGGAACGCCCCCAGCCCGATCGGAACGTCGCTCCACCTCGGGCGCAGCCCGGCGGACCGGGGGACCTGCGACTCGATCAGGTACACCAGCGTCCCTCCCACCGCGAGGTTGACCCCCATCACGACCAGGTTCAGCACCGACTGCTGGCGAAGCGATCCCGTCGCGGCTCCCCCGAAGGCGGGGAGGCTCAGCAGCAGGCCACCCGCGACCATCCCGGAGGCGAGGACGAGCCCGCCGGCGATGAGCCACACTCCCCAGGGGAGGTCGCCGACGTCGCGCCCGCCGCGGCGGCGGAACGACCCCGGCCGGATCACATCGGCCGCCCAGAGCACGGCCAAGACCGCGAGGCCCAGGGCGATGATCGCCAGTTGTACCGGCGCCGCTCCCGCTTGACTTCCGGCTGACCCGACCCCGACCGTCGCCGCGGCCCAGGCGTCTCCGGCCCCGGCCCCCCAGATGAGGGCAACAATCAACCCCATGACCGACGCCCTGCGGGCCATCATCGAGCGCAAGCGTGCCGAAGTGGAGCAATCCAAGGCGCGGATGACCTTCAAGGAGTTGGAGAGCCTGGTCGCCCAAGCCGACCCGCCGCGGAACTTTTTCGGCGCCGTCACCCGCCACCCGAGCCAGGCGCACGTCACCATCGTGCCGGAGATCGTGCGTCTGGACGCGGCGGGGCGGCCGGTGCGACCGGAGTTCACTGCGGATGAGCCCGGCAAGTACGACGTCCCCGGCATCGCCAGACGGTACCACAGCGCGGGAGCGGAGGCGATCTCGGTGGTCACCGACGCCGCGGCGGGGGGCGCGCTCGAGCATCTGGAACTGGCCCGCGACGCCGTCCCCGTTCCGATCCTGCGGAAGGACCCGATCATCGACCCGTGGCAGCTCTGGGAGAGCCGGGCCGCGGGAGCGGACGCGGTGCTGCTGATCGTGGACACGCTCCCGGAGGGGGACCTGGTGGACCTGCTGATCCTGGCGCAGCAACTGCGGCTGACGGCGGTGCTGGAGGTCCGTTCGATGGACAGCCTGCTGCGGGCCCGCCCCCACATCGGCTTCCCCCACCGCGCCTACGGGCTGCTGGCGATCAACAACCGGGAGATGGCCCCCCCGCGGCCCGGGGAGGGAGGCGACCCCGATGGGGGGGACATCGCCGGCACCCTGCGGCTGCTGGACCTGGTGGACGACCTGTCGGTGGTGGTCAGCGAGGGGGGCGTGCGGACACGGGACGACGTGGTGCGGCTGACGGCGGTGGGTGTTCGGATTGTGCTCGCCGGGAGCGAACTCCTGAGACAATCCGATCCGGCGGCGGCACTTTCTGAACTAAGGACGCCCCGCGTGCGTTAATCGCAAGGAGGCGTCGGCCGCGGCCGATATCCCTCGCCCGTTCCCCTCGGCGCGTGCCGTGGATCAGGGTGTCTGATCGGCTCCGGTCCGGGTGGTGGCCTAGAGTACCGCCCTTTGACGACGCCGCGGCCGCCACGCCCGCAATCCGACAGGGGCCCGGGAAGGATCGGCGCCGCTGAACCGTTGACCCGCCGACAACAAGCACGTCTCAAGAAGGTCTCAGGGAGTATCTGGATGATCAATCTTCGCACCACCGTGGCGGCGTTCGTGATCGGCACCCTCGGGGTCGCCGGCGCAGCGCTCGGGCAGGTCCAAGAGGAAGCCAAGGCCGTGCTGACCAAGTCCGCCGAGGCCATCAAGGCCCTGAAGGACTTCTCCGGCACCGCACGCAACTACACCACCGGCCCGATGCTGGGCGGGATGGTGGACGTCAGCGGCGAGTTCAAGGTCATCCGGGCCAACGACAAGCACCACAGCCCGTCGTACTTCAAGGGCCGCTCCAAGTCGGTCGCCAACCCCAACGAGGACGTCTTCCACCTGACGCTGACGGTGGAGGGCTCGCAGCGGATGGTGACCTGGGTGGACGAACACGCGAAGGTGGTCTACACCCGCCCGATGGTGGTGCGGACCGACGCGTACCACCACCTCACGCGGGGCCAGCAGCTGCTGCTGAACGAGTTCTTCGAGGCCCAGCCGTTCCGCAAGGAACTGGCCGCCAAGACCCTCACGCTCGAGCCCGACGCGGACGTGGACGGCGAGCCGTGCCAGGTCGTCAAGGCGACCTACCCGCAGGGCGAGACCGAGAGCCTGTGGTACATCTCCAAGAACGACAACCTCCCCCGCAAGTCCGACACGATCATCAGGATCGCCGGCAACGACGAGCCGACGCATGTGATCTTCGAACTGACGAACTTCAAGGCCAACCAGGGCCTGACGGCGAAGGACCTGGCCTTTGAGGTTCCCGCGGGGTATCGCGAGGACAAGATGGCCGCGGCCCAGCCGCTGGATGCCAACGCCCCCGTCCCCGCCAACGTCCCGCCCCCGCCGGCCCTCGGCCCGGAGCGCGGCACGGGCGCCCCGGAGTTCGCGCTCAAGAGCCCCGGCGGCGAGTCGGTCTCGCTGGCGAGCCTCCGCGGCAACGTCGTGGTCCTGGCCTTCTGGGGGACGTGGAACGGGATGTCCGTCCGGGCCCTGCCGGTGCTCGAAACGGTCAACAAGAGCTTCGCCGACCGGCCGGTGAAGATCTTCGGGGTCTCCTGCCGCGAGAAGGAGGGCGCCGACCCCGCCGCGGTCATGGCCGAGAAGGGCGCGACCTTCGGCCTGCTGCTGGAGGGCGACGAGGTGCAGAAGGCGTACAAGGTCCGCGGCTTCCCGAGCTTCGCGGTCATCGACGCCGAGGGGAACGTCAGCGAGTTCATCCAGGGCTTCCGCGGCGAGGAGGACCTCAATCAGCGGCTGACCGCCGCCATCCGCACCGCCCTGGGCGAGGCTGAGTAACCTAATAGCGCCGCGGGCGCATGCCCATTCGACACGTTTGATCCCACCCCCCTCCGCGGGCGGCCCGTCACTGGGCCGCCCGCTGTCTTTTTGGGCTTGGGCCGATCCGCCGCGGATATCCACCGCGTCCGGCGGGCATTGACACGCCTCGGGCCGTTTCGATACTGTGTCGTTCGGCACTTAGTAGGCCAACTAAAGGAGACCCGAGATGTCCTGTCGTCACCGCCTTGCTGCGATGTTCTGCGCCGCCGTGCTCGCCACCGCCCCATCCGCCCTCGCCCAGAACGGCGATCAGCCGGGTGGAGGAGGCGCGGCGGATGACCCGATGGCCGCGATGATGGAAGCGGCGAGGCCGGGTCCGGAGCACGAGTTGCTCAAGCAGTTCGTGGGGACGTGGCGGGCGCGGGCGGTGATGTGGTTCGGGCCGGAGCCCATGACCAGCGAGGGGACGATGACCAACACGCTGGTGCTCGACGGGCGGTTCCTGCGCCACGAGTACGAGGCGGACATGATGGGCGAGCCGTTCAAGGGGCTGGGGTACTGGGGGTACGACAAGGGGAGGAAGGAGTGGGTGGGGACGTGGATGGACACGTGGTCAACGGGGATCATGACCTCCCGGCGCGGGACCTATGACGCCGCGAGCAAGACGTGGACGATGCACGCGACCTACTTCAACCCCGAGACCGGGGAGGAGGAGAAGCAGAAGGAGGTCGTCAAGGTGATCGACCCGGACACGCACGTGATGCAGATGTTCATGGTCGGCCCCGGCGGGGAGGAGCAGAAGGTGATGGAGATCACCTACACGCGCAAGGCGGCCGGCGGCGGGAGGGAGTAAGGCCAGCCAGTCGAGTCGAGATCGCACAAGGGAGCCCCGGGGTCGCGCCCGGGGCTCCCTTGACGTGATTGTCTTGGTGCAGGGTCTACAGCACCGCCGTCTCGGGCAGGTCGCCCACCAGCGGCGCGGCGTACCTCAGGAACGCGGGCGTCACGTCGTTCATGCCGTCGATGAACTCGGGCGGCATGCGGCGGGTCTTGGCGGCGACGTCGGCGAGTTCGACCGCCTTCATCGCGCTCCTGTAGGGGCGGTTGGAGGTGCGGACGATGGCGACGCTGCCGCTCATCCGACCGGCGGCCGCGAGGCGGACGGCGTATCTCCCCGCGGCACGGGCCTCGCGAGCATCGACCCGCGAGGCGTCCGGCCAGCAGCGCTGGAGGTAGCCGAACGTGTCGGCCCGGACACGCACGGGCTTGCCCGCCGCGTTGGTGATGTTCTTTTTGACCAGGTCCGCCAGGGCGTCGCCGAGGACGCCGGTGCCCGAAAGTTGCACGTTCCCGTGCGCGTCCACGTCGGCGCCGGCGAGCAGCGTCGCGGCGATGGGCCGGCCCTCGTCGTCCTGCACGCCTTCGCTGACCGCGACCTGGCAGCGCCCCAGCCGCCGGTAGACGTTCTCGACGTCCACCAGGAAGCGGCGCGTGTTGAACGGGACCTCGGGGAGGTAGATCAGGTGCGGGCCGTCGTCCTCGCGCCGGCGGGCCAAAGCGGCGGCGGCGGTGAGGAACCCGGCGTTGCGCCCCATGACCACGTTGATCTTCACCCCCGGCAGCGCGCGGTTGTCGAGGTTGTCGGCCATGAAGGCGGTGGCGACGAACCTTGCGGCCGAGGGGTAGCCGGGGGTGTGGTCGCTCTCCATCAGGTCGTTGTCCACCGTCTTGGGGACGTGGATGCAGCGCATCTCGTACCCCTCGGCGTGGGCCAGCTCGCAGACGATGCGGCAGGTGTCGGAGGAGTCGTTGCCGCCGATGTAGAAGAACGAGCGGATGTCCAGTTCTCGGCAGCGCTCGAGGATGGCGCGGCAGTACTCCGGGTCGGGCTTGTCGCGGCTGGAGCCCAGGGCCGCGGAGGGGGTGGCCGCGAGGCGCTTGAGCGCGTCGGGGCGGAGACGCCCGAGGTCCACAACGTCTCCCTGGCGCATGCCGCTGACGCCGTGGCGCATCCCGTAGATCTTCTTGACCCCCCCGATCGCCCGCAGGGCCTCAATCACCCCGACGAGGCTCTGATTGATCACCGCCGTCGGCCCGCCGGACTGCCCGATGACGGCGTTCCCCCTGAGGCCCCGCGTCCCCGATCCGCCCCGCCCCCCCCCACTTCCCGCCCGTCCCCGGCGCGTCGCCCCCTCCCGTTTGCCATGTGTCTCATCCGCCATCGGTCGCTCTCCCCATTGCTGGACCGTCACGTCCCCCGCTGTCGGATCGTCCATCGTACCGTCAGGGGCCTGAAAACCTCCCAACTTTTCCGGTTTGTCAAACCGGCCGCATCATCGGACGCGCCGGCCCGGTACATTGGTGGCCATGATGCAGCGATCCTTCGCGCGCCCGTTCCTCGCGCTCGCGGCCGCGGGCGCGGCCGCCGTGCTCGCCGCGACGGGAATCCGGACCCAGCCCAACCCGACCACCCCCCTGCTCCCCCCCGCCAACGGCCCCCGACGGGTCGAGCCGGGATGGCACGCGCTGGTGAACGCGACCGTGCACCCGGATCCCGGGAACGTTCTGGAGCGGGCGACGGTGGTGATCCGCGATGGGGTGATCGTCTCGGTGGAGGCCGGGGCATCGCCGCCGGCGGGGGCGACGGTCTGGGACTGCACGGGGCTGCACGTCTACGCCGGGCTGATCGACCCGTACGTCGAGGTCGAGACCCCCAAGCCGGACCCCGGCGCGCCGGGGGCGCACTGGAACCCGCGGGTGATGCCGCAGCGATCGGCGCTGGACGCGGGGCGCGAGCGCGGCTCGCCGATCGACGCACGAACGGCCAGGACGCTGCGGGAGATGGGGTTCACGGCCGCGGGGGTGGCCCCCAGCGATGGGATCTTCCGGGGGAGTGCGGCCGTGGTCTCCCTTGGGGATACGGGGAGCGACCCCAGCCTGCCGGGTGTGACCATATATAAGGACAGGGCCTTCCAGGTGGTCGCCTTCGACGCCGGGGGCGGGCGGCGGGGCCGCGGGGGGAACGCGGGGCCGATCGAGAACTGGCCGGGGTACCCCAACTCCCAGATGGGGACGATCGCGCTGATCCGCCAGACGCTGGCGGACGCGGACTGGCTGCATGCCGCGCGGAAGGCGATCGGCGGCGGGGATCCGCAGCGGGAGGCGGAGGCGCGGGCGATGGGGTTCGACTCGTCGCCCAACGCGCTGGATCACCTCGCCCCCGGTGAGGACGCCCCGCCGCTGCTGTTCAACACGGGGGACGAACTGGAGGCGCTCCGGGCGTCGAAGATCGCGGCGGAGTTCGAGCGGCAGGCGGTGATCGTCGGGACGGGGACGGAGTTCCGGCGGCTCGACGCCATCCGCGCCGATGCACGCCCGCTGATCATCCCGCTCAACTTCCCGGAGGCGCCGAAGGTCGAGAGCGTCGGCGAGGCCGACGAGGTGAGCCTGAAGGACCTGATGACCTGGGAGCAGGCGCCGGCGAACGTCCGGCGGCTGGACAACGCCTACGGGTCGGGGAACATCGCGATCGCGCTGACGACGTCGAAACTGCCCGAGCGGGGCGGCGGGGGGCGCGGGAAGTTCATGGAGCATGTGCGCACGGCGATCCGCTACGGGCTGTCGGAGGAGCGGGCGCTGGCGATGCTGACGGTCAACCCGGCGGTGCTGCTGGGGGTGGACGACCGCCTGGGGACGGTGGAGGCGGGGAAGGTCGCGAACCTGGTGGTGACGGACGGGCCGCTGTTCCGCAAGGGGACGAAGGTCCGCGACGTGTGGATCGACGGCCGGAGGCACGAGGTCAATCCCGCGCCGGCGGCGGTCGAGGGGCGGTGGAGCATCGCGCTCGACCCGCCGATTGCCGACGCGATCACCATGACGATCGCGGCCCCCCGGAGCGGGCCGACGAAGGTGGACATCACCAGCGCCGGGAAGGACGGGAAGGACGCGACGGTCGCCGCGAGGAACGTCCGCATCGACCACGGCGCGGGGCGGGTGTCGTTCATCCTCGACCACGATGCCTTCGGCGCGCCCGGGGTGGTGACGATGGCGGGGCTGCTGGAAGGTGACGCGATCCGCGGCCACGGCACGATGCCCAACGGGTCGCGCTTCGCGTGGACGGCGATGAAGGCACCGCCGCCTGCGGATGCGGCGGAGGCCCAGGTCGGCGGGCGACGCGGCAGCGGCGCGGGGGCGGAGGGGGAGGATGAGGACGAGAAGCCGGTGTCGATCCCCGAGCGGCGGATCTACCCGCTGGGGGCGTACGGGGTCGATGCGCTGCCGCCGCAGGAGCCGGTGGTGCTGGTCAACGCGACGATCTGGACCTGCGGGCCGCGGGGGGTGATCGAGCGCGGGTGGATCTCGCTCCGGGACGGGGTGATCGAGGGCCTCGGGGAGGGGGATCCGCCCGCGCCGAGGGCGGGGGCGCGGGTGATCGACCTGTCGGGCCGGCACATCACCCCCGGGCTGATCGACTGCCACTCGCACACCGGCATCAGCCGCGGCGTGAATGAATCGGGGCAGGCGGTGACGGCGGAGGTGCGGGTCCAGGACGTGACGGACCCGGACTCGCCGAACTGGTACCGGCAGCTCGCCGGCGGCGTGACGACGGTGAACAGCCTGCACGGCTCGGCGAACGCCATCGGCGGGCAGAACTGCGTGAACAAGGTCCGCTGGGGGGCGCCGCACCCGGACATGATGCACTTCGAGGGGGCGAAGCCGGGGATCAAGTTCGCCCTGGGGGAGAACGTCAAGCAGTCGAACTGGGGCGACAGCAACACGACGCGCTACCCGCAGACGCGGATGGGGGTCGAGACGCTGATTCGCGACCGGTTCACGGCGGCGCGGGAGTACGCCAGGGGCTGGGAGGCGTACCGCAAGGCCCGGACGGAGACGCTGCGGCGGGGGTCCACGGCGTTCCCGATCATGCCGCGGCGGGACCTGGAGTTGGAAGCGCTGGCGGAGGTTCTGGCGGGGAAGCGGCTGGTGCACTGCCACAGTTACCGGCAGGACGAGATCCTGATGCTCTGCCGGCTGGCGGAGAGTTTCGGGTTCAAGATCGGGACGTTCCAGCACAACCTGGAGGGGTACAAGGTCGCGGAGGCGGTCCGGGAGAACGCGCTGGGGGCGTCGCTGTTCAGCGACTGGTGGAACTACAAGGTGGAGGTGCAGGACGCGATCCCGTACGCGGGGCCGATCATGCACGACGTGGGGGTGGTGGTGAGTTACAACTCGGACTCGGACGAACTGGCGCGGCGGCTGAACGTGGAGGCGGCCAAGGCGGTGAAGTACTCCGGCGGGAGGATCACGCCGGAGGAGGCGCTGAAGTTCGTGACGATCAACCCGGCGATCCAGCTCGGGATCGCCGACCGGGTGGGGTCGCTGGAGCCGGGGAAGGACGCGGACCTCGCGGTATGGTCGGGCCCGCCGCTGTCGTCCTTCAGCCGGTGCGTGGCGACGTACATCGACGGACGGGAGTACTTCTCGCTGGAGCGGGATGCGGTGCTGCGCCGGGCCAACGCGGCGGAGCGGACGCGGATCATCCAGAAGATCCTCGCCGAGGGGAAGAAGAAGGGCCGCGGCGGACGCGGCGCCGATCGCGGCGGGGAGGACCGGGCCGACGCCGATGCGGCGGAGGCCCCGCCGCCGTCGCTGCTGGATGAGGAACTCCGATCCGGCCGGCGCGGGATGCTGATCTACGACGCCCGCCGGCGGGCCGATGCGGCGCGACGCGAGTTGTTCCTGGAGATGCTGCGGCGGGGGATCGACCCGGAGACGGCCCGGTGCGGGGACTGCGGGATGCTGATGATCGAACTGGAGGGCCACTGAGCATGAACCTCGCCCCGATCGCTTCGTTCACTCGCCTCCTGCTCGCGGGCGCGGCGGCGCTCGGCCTGGCCGGGGCCGCGGCGGCGCAGGACCTGGTTCACAAGGCCCCGCCGCAGACGACGCCGATCGCCATCGTCGGCGCGACGATCCACCCCATCGACGCTGAGCCGATCGAGAACGGGTGGATCCTCTTCGAGAACGGGGTGATCACCGACATGGGCGCCGGTCGGCCCCCTTCGAGCGAGACGGCGCGGATCATCAACGCCCCCGGGCGGCACGTCTATCCGGGGCTCGTGGCGCCGTACACGCAGTTGGGGCTGACCGAGATCGAGGCGGTGCGGGCGACGCGCGACCACACGGAGGTCGGCGCGGTCTCGCCGGAGGTCGTCGCGGCCGTGGCGGTCAACCCGGACTCGACGCTCTTCCCCGTGACGCGGGCCAACGGCATCCTCACCGCCGGCGTCTTCCCGCGGGGCGGATCGATCCCCGGCCGCGCCAGCGTGCTGCGGCTGGACGGGTGGACGTACGAGGACATGACCGTGCTGGCGGACGCGGGGCTGGTGGTCTCCTGGCCGTGGATGCGGCCGGTGCGGTCCTGGTGGATGGACCAGTCGGACGAGGAGCAGATGCGGTCGATCCGCGAGCGGACCGCGGCGATCGAGTCGGCCTTCATCCAGGCGGGGGCGTACCTTGCCGCGAAGGAGGCGGGCGAGGATGATCCGACGGACCTCCGCTGGGAGGCGATGCGGGGCGCGCTGGGGAAGACGGACGGCGGCGGGCGGACGCCGGTGTTCATCGAGGCCAACGAGTACGACCAGATCGTCGCGGCGGTGGCGTTTGCGCAGCGCTTCGGGCTGCGGGCGGTGATCGTCGGGGGGCGGGACGCGGCCCTGTGCGCCGACCTGCTGAAGCGCCACGACATCCCGGTGATCGTCTCGGGGACGTTCCGCTTCCCCAAGCGGGACGACTCGCCGTACGACGACGCCTTCACGCTGCCGGCGAGGCTCCAGGAGGCGGGGGTGAGGTGGACGCTCGCCACGGGGGACGACACCGCGCACGAGCGGAACCTGCCGTACGCCGCGGCCCTGGCGGTGGCGTACGGGCTGGACCCGGACGATGCCCTGCGGGCGATCACGCTGTCGGCGGCGGAGATCCTGGGCGTCGGCGGGAGGCTCGGGTCGCTGGCGAAGGGGAAGAGCGCGACGCTGATCGTCACGGACGGCAACCCGCTGGAGGTGACCACCAACGTCGAGATGGCCTTCATCGACGGGCGGGAGATCGACCTGAACAACAAGCACCGGGAGCTGGAACGCAAGTACCGCGAGCGGTACCGGCAGCTCGGGGAGGCGGTTCCCGCCGCGGAGCGCACCGCCGGGCGCCCGGAATAGGCCGCGACGCTCGAGCCCATGAATGAGCGGGGGCTCATCCCGCGCCGGCGTCGGCGGGCTCTGCGGCGCACAATCACGCGTCGCTGCCGGGAGGCGCCATGATGAGCGAGCAGTACCCACCCCCGCCCACCCCTCCATCACCGCCGCCGCCCCCACCCCCCGAGCCGCCCGAACCACCCTCTTCACCTCCACCGCCGCCGCCGGGATCGCCGCCGGGCACGCCCGTATCGATCCCGCCGGAGGAGGTCGCCTCGGGGAAGGCGATCGCGGTGATCGTATACGCGATCAACCTCGTCGGCCTGCCGCTGTGGATCCTGCCGATCCTGATGCGCGACAACGAGTTCTCCCTCTACCACGGCAAGCAGGCGATGATGCTCTGGCTGACCGGCCTGGTGCTCGGCGTGGCCAACACCGTGCTGACGATGATCCCGGTCGTCGGGTGCATCACGCTGGTGACGTGGCCGCTGATCGTCGTGACGATGGTCGTGCTCGACCTGATCGGGCTCGTGAACGCGGCGAAGGGGCGCATCGAGCCCGTGCCGTTCATCGGGCGGCTCGCGGACGAGTGGTTCGCCGGCATCCGCAAGCGCCCCACCCCCCCCGCTCCCCCTCCCCCCCCCACTTCCCCCTCTTCGCCCGCTGCGTGACTCGTCCTTTTCTGCTTGCTTGAACGTTCGTCGCGCCGCCCTGTCCGACCCCTTGCCGGACACTGACGCATGCCAACGTTCACCAGTCTGCTGACCGTCGCGGGGATTGTCGGGGCGTACCAACTCGTGCTTTCTCTGGCCCTGTCGGTCCTGCCGCGTCGGCTGGGGGCGATTGTGACGCGTGCGCCGGGGCTCGATGTGGTCGTCTCGCTGCTGACGTGGGTGCCGTGGGTGGCGGGGGCGGCGTACGGGGGGATCGCCGGGCTCGGCGGCGTGCTGCTCGGGCAAGTGGCGGCGCTGGGGGCGTGGGTGATGATCCACGAGTGGATGCACCGCGAGGCGCTGCGCGGGCCGCGGATCGTGACGTTCCTCAACCGGACGGTCGGGAGATTCCGCAACCACGCCGCGCTGTGGGTGACCGCGGTGAGCCTGCCGGTGTTCTTCATGATCCGGGCGGCGGAGGTGTTCCTGTACCCATTCCTGGTGCGGCTCCTGGGGTTTCCCCGCTACCGGCACGCGGACTGGGTGAACGTCTCGCGCCAGAAGTTCAAGAATCTCGTCGGGCACGACCTGATCTGGTGCCTCTACTGCGACTGGATGACGGGGGTGTACTCGCTGGGGGCGGAGATGCTGCGGAACGTGGAGAGTTTCTGGTGCCCGATCCGGTTCGCCTCGGGGGTCAAGTGCGAGAACTGCAAGCTGGACTTCCCGGATGTGGTCCGGGGATGGGTGCCGCACGACGGGACGATGGCGGATGTGGAGCGGGTGCTGGAGGCGAACTACGGCGACGGCCGCCGCGAGTGGTTCAATCACCCGGCGCGGCTGACGATCGAGGGGGAGCCGGTGGTGGCGGAGGAGAGGGTGGGGGTAGGTGGTGTAGAGGCGAGGAGGTGAGCAGGTGTGGAGGGAGAGGGGAAGAGCACGGCCGGCCGTGGCGCGCGGAGGGGAGGACAGAAAGAGGATGAGGCGGGGAGAAGGGGAGAGAAAGAGAGCAGGGGCTGGAAGCCCGTGCCACGGGGGGAGGGGTGGGTGATCCGGCTCAGACGCGGAAGATGGCGCCGAGGCGTTTGCCGATCAGGACCGAGGCGCCGACGAGGGTGACCGTCAGCAGGGCCATGCCCCAGACGCCCATGGCGCTGGCGATGAACGGGCCGTCGCCGAGGCGGTTGAGGAAGCTGAAGATCGCCTTCGTGATGGGGTAGTGCCGCTCCTGCTGGGCGAGGATCAGCGAATCCGACACCTCGAGCATCGAGAAGCTGAAGGCCAGCAGGGCCCCGGCGATGAGGTTGGCGGCGATCAGGGGGATGATCACCAGCCGCACGGCGGTGAAGCGGCTCGCGCCCAGGTTCATCGCCGCCTCCTCCAGTTCGCCGCTGGTCTGCTCCAGCCCGGCGACGGTGGCGCGGACGATGTACGGCAACCGGCGGACGGCGTAGGCGACGATCAGGAGGGGGATGGGGTTGGGGTCGGCGCCGAAGACGGAGATGAACTCCAGAGGGTTCCCCTTGCCGAAGGGCCAGCGGAGGCTCATCGCGACGTAGCCGAAGGCCATCACCAGGCCGGGGACCGCCAGCGGGAGCATGCACAGGGCGTCGAGGAGCCCGCGCCCGCGGATGCGCGTGCGGACGACGAGGTAGCCGACGAGGATGCCCAGCGCCAGGTCGAGCGCCACCGCGCCGGAGGCGAGTTTGAGGGAGTTGAGGATCGAGCCGAAGGCGTCGGGGTGGGACAGAGCCTGCTGGAAGTGCGAGAGGGTCAGCTCACGGGGGAAGACGGAGCGGTACCAGGTCCCCGGCACGGCGAGGGCGGTCAGAACGACGCCGATGTGCGGCAGCAGCGCCAGGGCGGTGACGACGGCGAAGAGGCCGGTGGCGACGGGGCGCATCGGCGCCGGCAGGGTCCGCTCGGCGGCGGCGCGGGAGGCCTTGGAGTACATCGCGTAGGCCTGTCCGCCGAGGATCGCCTTGCCCAGGACGTACACGGCCACCGCCGCGACGAGCATGACCAGGGTCAGGGCGTAGGGGAGGGCGGAGGACTCGACCTCCTTGAGGCCGAAGTAGATCTGGACGGGGGTGATGCGGTTGTAGTCGAAGACGAGGGGTGTGCCCAGCTCGGTGAAGGACCAGATGAAGACGATCGTCGCCCCGGCGAAGAGGCCGGGGCGGATCAGCGGGAGGGTGATGGTGAAGAACCGGCGGACGGGGCCGGCGCCGAGGTTCTCGGCGGCCTCGTCGAGCGCGGGGTCGAGGTTGGCCAGCGCGGCCGCGGCGTTGAGGTAGATGATCGGATACAGGTGCAGCGCCTGGACGACGACGACGCCCACGAACCTGGCCTGCCCGAAGACGTCCCACTGGGCGCCCAGGAGGGCGTTGATCGCGCCGTAGCGGCCGAGGAGGGCCTGCATGCCGAGGGCGCCCACGAACGGGGGGAGGATGAGCGGGACGAGGATGAGCGCGCCGAAGGCGCCCTTGAGGGGGAAGCGGTAGCGGGCGGAGAGAAAGGCCAGCGGGAGGGCGATGACCAGGGCCAGCGCGGTGGTGCACGCCGCGACCTTGAAGGCGTTGCCCAGCCCGGCGCGAAGGACGGGATCCTCGAAGACCAGCGCGAGGTGGGTGAGCGTGAACCCCTCGCCCGCGGCGGGGTCGGCGGCGAAGGCGCCGCGGATGGTCAGGAGGATCGGGTAGACCAGGAACGCGGACAGCAGGGCCAGCAGTGTGGCCAGGAGGAGGTAGTGGCCGGTGGATCGCGGGAGCCGCGGCATGAGGCGGTCAGTGTACGTGATCGATCGGGCGGGAGGTGGCGGGGGCGCCGGGTTGGCGGCACACTATGCTGCTGCGTGCAGCGGTCGGCCGCCCGCCCGCGACCGGGGCGGCGAGCCGGCAGGTTCTGTCGGAGGCTCGTGATGTTGACGGCGCGGATCGCGGCGGTTGGGGTGATCGGGCTGGCAGCGCTGGCCGGCGCGGGGTGCAATCCGAGCGCCTTGGAAATCGAACGGCTCCGCGCGGACAAGAGCCGGCTGGAGGCGGAGGTCAAGCGGCTGACCGATCAGCTCGAAGCGGCGGAGAGGACCGAGGCGACGCTGCGGGGGAAGTTGCAGGTCCGTGAAGACGCGCTGGACGAAGCCGAGTCCCGGATGGCGGATCTGAGCCGGCACGTGGAGTCGGCGAAGCTCGCGGCGACGGCGGCGCAGGCGCAGTTCGAGGAGGCCGCCGGAAAACTTGCCGCGGCCGAGACGAGGATCAGCGAGCTGCAGGGGGCGCTGGAGCAGGCGACCGAGGAGGCGAGGGAGCTCGCCGAACGGTACCGGACGGATGTCGAGTCGCTGCGCGAGGAGATCGCGAACCTCCAGGCGCAGCTGGCCGCGGCCCTGAAGGCGCTGGAGGCCGAAGGGCTGCGGGGACTGCTTCCAAAGCGGGACCGCGGGGGCGAGTGAGGCGGCGGATCACGCCGGGGGGGTCAGGGCGGCGGGACCGAGGGTGACGATCGTGGTGGGGCCGAGGGTTCGCCTGGCGAGGTAGCCGTTGACGTCGTCGAGGGAGACGGCGTCGTACGCCGCGGCGATCTCGGCAAGGGAGCGGGGGCGGCCGAGGCGGTGGTAGTCGGAGGCGAGGGCCGCGGCGCGGGCGCCGGTGGACTCGCCGCTGAAGACGATGCTGGACTTGATGCCGGTCAGGGCGCGGTCGAACTCGGCCCGGTCCACGGCCCCTTCGGGGGTGTTGATGCGGTTGAGTTCGGCGCAGAGGACCTCGAGGGAGGTCTGGGCACGCTCGGGGGTGGTGCCGACGTAGGCGAGGGTGCGGCCGAAGGCGCGGTCGGTGGCGTAGGAGGCGCTGACGCTGTAGCACAGGCCGCGCTTCTCGCGGACCTCGGTGAAGAGGCGCGCCGCCATCCCGCCGGAGAGGACGGAGGTGACGATCCGTTCGAGGATGGCGTCGGGGTGGGGCTCGGGGGGAGACTCGTGCATGAGGACGATCTGGACCTGCGACGAGTCGTCGTGTACGTGGTGGTATGTGCCGCGATGGGGCGCGTCGGCGACGGTGATCGGCGGCGGGGAACCGGACCAACCCCTGAGCAGGGGATCGAGGGTGGAGGCGATGGCGTCAACGCCGGCCATGCCCCCTTCGATGGCGCCGGCGATAGCGAGGACCGCGCCGCCCCAGGTCGCCGCGCCGGGACGGACCTGCCGCGACCACCCCTCGACGAGGTCGGCGCGGGTGATCGCACGGAGGCCCCGCTCGGTGCCCAGGCCGGAGCGGTTGAGCGGCGAGGGATTGTGGCGCGACCGGGCGGCGAGGATGGCGCGTTCCTGCGGATCGTCGGCGAGGGACTCGATGGCCTGGAGGGAGAGGTCGCGGACGGGTTCGACGGAGGCCTCGTCGAACCGCGGCCGGCGGACCATGTCCACGATCAGGGGGAGAGCCTCGAGGAGGCGTGAGCCGAGGAGGGTGGCGGAGAAGCGCAGGTGGAAGGTGGAGACGTCGGCGGAGCGGGAGGCGCCGAGGCGGTCGAGGGCGTCGGCGTGGGCGCGGGAGTCCAGGTCGCCGCAGCCGCGGAAGATCAACTCGGACCACATCGGGGCGAGGCCCTCGAGGTGATCGGGGTCGGTCGCGGAACCGGCGGGGAGGAACCAGGTCAGGCCGACGGATCGGACGCCGGACATGGGCTCGACGATCAGGGGGAGGCCGCAGTCGAGGGTGCGGAGGGCGATCGATGTCATGGGCGGGGCTCCGCGGGGGTTGGCGCCCGAGGGCGCGATGGTCGGGCCAGGTGTCGCAGATGGTACAGATGGAATAGTCGGCGGGTCGGCCCTATCGGGCCGTGGCGGGGCTGTTTCCGGGGGAGGAAGAGGTCGATGAGAACGGAATGGCGGGGGCCGGGGACGACGGAGGGGCCTGTGCGCTGGGTGCTGGACGCCATCGCGGTGCTGACGCTGATCGGGCTGGTCGCCGCGGTGATGATGCACCAGCGGACGGTCGCCGGGCGCGAGGCGCTGGTGGAGCGGACCATCACGGACCTTCGACGGCTGGAGCTGGAGATCAAGTACCGGGCGGTGACGCCGGGGACGGCTCTGAACGAACTCGGGTGGCCGGTGACGGTGGATGCGGGGTGGTTCGAGGAGGATCCGCCGCGGAACCGGCTCGTGACGGCGGGTCGGGTGTGGGTGGAGGTGGCCGGGGAGGCGGACGCGAACCTGCTGCATCCGAAGGTGCGGATGACGGTGGACGACGATCTGGCTGGGTTCTGGTACAACCCGTTTCAGGGGATCGTGAGGGCGCGGGTGCCGGTGATGGTGAGCGACAGCGACGCGACGGCGCTGTACAACCGGATCAACGGCACGTCGCTGGCGTCGCTGCTGGAAGTGGAGTCGGGGGAGCCCAGGCGTGCGCCGACGGGACCGGGGAGGGCGACCGATCGCGTGCAGACGGCGGGAGTAGACGACGAGCCCTGACGCAGCCGCCGAGTATCACAGACGCACGATCATGCGCCGATCGTCCGCGATCGTGCGCTAACTGCACGTGAAACCGAGGACATCCTCGATGGTCCACCAGCCGGCCTCGCGGCCGTGAAGCCAACGCGCCGCGCGCAGCGCGCCCAGCGCGAAGACGTCGCGCGTGGTGGCGCGATGGGTGAGTTCGATGACCTCGCCGGGGCCGGCGAAGCGGATGGTGTGCTCGCCGACGATGTCGCCGGCGCGGATGGAGAGGATCTGGTCGTCGGGGAGCCGTTGCGCCGATTCGGGGGAGGCGTCGCGGATGGCGCGGGCGAGGCGGAGCGCCGTGCCGGAGGGGGCGTCCTTCTTGTGGATGTGGTGCGCCTCGACGATGGAGGCCCGGAACTCGGGGCCGAACGACCGCGCCAGACGGGCGGCGGCGTCGGCGACGGCGGCGACGCCCATGGAGGTGTTGGGCGCGACGAGAACGGCCAGGCGCTGGGCGGCGTCCCGGAGCATGGCCATGGTCTGATCGGAAAGTCCGGTGGTTCCCACGAGCAGCGCGGCGGAGCGCGAGGAGGCGACCGACAGCGCCGCGCGGGCGCCCAGGTCGGATGAGAAGTCGATCACGACGTCGGCGGGCGCATCGGTGGCGTCGGTGATCGTCGGCGCATTTTGCCCTGTTTCTGCGGCAAAGGCGGCGCGTCCGATGGCGGGGGAGCCCGGTCTTGTGAGCGCGGCGGCGAGACGGAAGGAGGGATCACGCGCGGCGAGGACGCAGAGCCTGGCGCCGACTCGACCCGACGCGCCGTTCACGATGATTGTGGTTGTTGATGCACTCATCGATTTGCATTCCTCGTTGTGGAGTGTATCGTGCGCAATGACTGCTCAAGGGTTCGGATCATCGCATCCGATACAAGTGGGCACGTCCAACAAGGCGGTCGGGGCAACGTGGCGCTGCCAGGCCGCTGGTTCTTCGAGGCTCCGAGCGAGCCTCTGAGGAGATCCGAAGATGGCGAAGAAGGCTAAGAAGAAGGCGAAGAAGAAGACGAAGAAGGCTGCGAAGAAGGCCTCCAAGAAGACCGCCAAGAAGACCGCGAAGAAGGCTTCGAAGAAGAAGGCCAGCAAGAAGCGGGCGAAGCGCTCCAAGAAGCGGGCTGCTCCGGCCGCCCCGGTCATGGCCATGTAACACCCCCGATCACATGTTTCGGGGCCGACGGGCGGCGTAGCCCGAGGCTCCGAGCGCCACCGATCGCGGCGGGGCCGGCACCGAGCCGGCCCCGCGGTCGTTTTGGCGCCCGCCGGTTCTCACCCCCCCGGAGATGCCCCTGCTCCTGTTGAGGCCGGGCGGCGTCGGGTAGAGAATCCCTTCATGGACGACGGCAGCGGCGTTGTTGCGGGGCGTGCCAGGCGAGAGCTCAGGCGGCATTACGAGGGGACACTCCTCTTCAGGGGGCTGGTCTGTCCGGTCCGGTACATCGTCTCCGGGCGGTGCGGGCGGCTGCTGATGGTCGTCGAGCCCGCTGTGCTCGACGAAGGGGGAGGGGACTACACGCTGATGGTCCCCTCCGAGACCGATGCCGCGGCGCAACTGTTGCTGAACATCTCGGAGGCGCACGAAGAAGGGGAGGCGGGGGAGTCCTGCGACCGGTGGAGGGCGTACCACACCGGCGGCGAGCGGGGCGTCTGGGCCTGGGGGAAGATCGAAGCGGCGAAACTGGAAGAGGGGGTGTGCGGGGGGGAGGAGGTTCAGCGGCCCAATCCGCTGTGGCGGGCCGAGCCGCGCCTCTGCCGCGAACTGAACGCGCACCGCGCGGCGGTCGCGGAGGCGTGCCGGCGGCTGACCGGGCTGCGGGTCGAGAACCCGGTCGTTGTCGGTGTTGACGAGGGAGGCATCGACGTGCGAGCGAGGTTCGGCGTGGTGCGTCTGGAGTTCGAGGAGGAGGCGCTGAGCGAGGATGCCGCCATGGAGCAGGTCCGGCGGGTGCTGACCATGGGGTCGGAGGGATGACCGGTTCGTCGCCGGCATCGAGTGCCTCTTCCGGCGGCATCCCCGGCCGCACGGGCCTGCGGGAGGCGCACGCGCACCTGGCGGCGTACGGCCAATCGCTGACGATGCCATCACTGGCGTCGTGCACGAGCGTCGGCGAGTGCCTGGACCGGGTGGAGCGCGAAGCGGCGGCGGCACGGGCCGCAGGAACGCCGCGGCCGTTCCTGCGCCTGACCTCGGCGCGGGTGGAGGCGTGGGCGGAGGGGCGGTGGCCGACGCGGCAGGAACTCGACCAGGCCGCCGGGGATATCCCTGTGGTGATCATGTCGTTCGATCACCACGCCGCGGCGGCGAACTCGGCGGCGCTGGCCGCGGCGGGGCTGAGGGCGGGGGCGCCCGTCCCCCCCAACGGCGTCGTGTGTGTGGATAACTCCGGGGAGGCGACGGGGGTGCTCCTCGAACACGCGGCGTACGCCGCATGGGGCGCCGCGCCGGAGCCGGCGGAGCACGAGCGGGCGTCGCACGTGCGGGCAGCCCTGCGGGCGCTGGCGGGCATGGGGTTCTCCGAGGTGCACGACCTGCACAGCCAGGCGTGGCTCGGGCCGACGCTGTCCGCGATGGAGCGCGACGGCGAGTTGCCGCTGGACGTGCGGCTGTATGTGCCGGCGGCGGACCTTGAGCGCGCCGCGGCGGAGCGCGGAGCATGGGAGAGCCATCGCGTCCGGCTGGCAGGGGGGAAGGTGTTTGCGGATGGGACGCTCAACAGCCGGACGGCGCTGATGCTGACCGATTATGCGGACCCGCTGCCGGGGCTCCCGCGGGGGAAGGCGATGGTCAGCGAGCCGGAACTGGATGCCGCGATCAGCCTGGCGCTGCGACTGGGGCTCGGCCTGGCGGTGCACGCCATCGGGGATGGGGCCGTGCGGATGGTCCTGGACGCCTATGAACGCGGCGGGGTCGGCAAGAGCGGCGGGCGGCCGCCGTGGGCGGCGTTCCGCATCGAGCACTGCGAGGTGATCGACGCGGCCGATGTGGGGCGGTTCGCCGCGCTGGGGGTGGTGTGCAGCGTGCAGCCGTGCCACCTGCTGGCGGACATCGAGGCGCTGCGGCGGTACCTGTCGCACCGGCTCGATCGGGTGCTGCCGCTGAGGGAACTGATCGACAGCGGGTGCCGCCCGGGGACGGGCGGGGGGGACGAGGGGCTGCTGTGGTTCGGATCGGATGTGCCGATCGTGCGCGCCGACCCCGGGGACAGCATCGCCGCGGCGACGATACGGCGGCGGGGGGGGGGGACGAGGGGCTGCTGTGGTTCGGATCGGATGTGCCGATCGTGCGCGCCGACCCCGGGGACAGCATCGCCGCGGCGACGATACGGCGGCGGGAGGGGATGGGGGAGGAGGAGGCGATCGCGCTGGGGCAGCGGATCAGCGAGGGGGAGGCGTGGGCGGGGTTCGGGGGGGACAATGGGTGATGTGGAAACGGGCCGAAGGGCCGGATCGAAAGACGAGAACACATGACGCAGCAGCAGAGCAGGCCGGTGGTGGTGGTGACGCGGGAGGTTCCGGGGCGGGTGGAGGTGCCGGGAGCGGAGGTACGCCTCGGACCGGCGGGGCAGTTGAGCCGGGCGGCGCTGCTGGAGATGGTGCGGGGGGCGAGCGTCATCATCTCGATGTTCCACGACCGGGTCGATGCGGAACTGCTCGACGCCGCGGGGCCGGGGCTGCGGGGGGTGGTGAACTTCGCGGTGGGGTACGACAACATCGACGTGGCCGAGTGCCGCCGGCGGGGGATCGCGGTGGCCAACACGCCCGACGCGGTGACGGAGGGGACGGCGAACATGGCGTGGGCGCTGATCCTCGCCGTGGCGCGGCGGGTGGTGGAGGCGGACGCGTACGTCCGCTCGGGGCGGTTCGCGGCGGAGGGGCCGCTGCCGATCACCGGCTTCCTGGGGATGCACCTGACGGGGCAGAAGCTCCTGATCGTGGGGGCGGGGCGGATCGGGAAGGCGACGGCGCTGCGGGGGCTGGCGTTCGGGATGCAGGTGCTGTACGTGTCGCGAACGCGGAAGGTGGACTACGAGATCGCGCCGCTGGCGGCGCGGCGGGTGGACCTGGACGAGGGGCTGGCGGAGGCGGACGTGGTCAGCGTCCACACGCCGCTGAGCCCGGCGACGCGACACCTGATCGACGCCCGACGGCTGGGGCTGCTCAAGCCGACGGCAATCGTCGTCAACACGGCGCGCGGGCCGGTCATCGACGAGGCCGCGCTGGTGGAGGCGCTGCGGTCGCGGCGGATCTGGGGGGCCGGGCTGGACGTCTTCGAGGACGAGCCGCGGATCCACCCCGGGCTCAAGGACCTGGACAACGTCGTCATGACCCCGCACATCGGCAGCGCGGAGCGGTACTGGCGCGAAGTCATGACGCAGATGGTCAGCGAGAACTCGCGGGCGATCCTGGCGGGGGTGCGGCCGCCCAACGCGGTGGAGGGGTGACGCAGGCCCGCCCGGCTTCTGACGTGGAACATCGCGTCACCGACCACGACCGACGGCCGATGTGGTCAGGCTGGCCGCACTCGCGGGGCCGTGGCTTCGTCGTGGCTTCGTAGGAATCGAATGACATCACGACCGGGCGAACCCAAGCGCCAGGCCGAACGCCGGTCGAGAAGATCATGGCCGCGGGGCGGCATCGGGCCAGTGCGGGACGTCGCAAACGGCCCACGCGCCATCCCGGCATTGTGCCGAACAATCGTCAAATCCATCTCTCTATGAGCACGAAGCCCCCGAGAGACCTCCGTCACGCGATCCTGCAGGGCCGCAGCGTCCGGTCCTGGGGTATGAAGCACGATATGGTCGTCTCGTGGGCTGACGGGGAGGAGGCTCGCCCATGGGGCACAGGACCGGGATGCACTGTTCAGGGTTCAGGACACGAGGTTCCGCCGCCGGCCGCGGGGCTGTAAAATAAAGGCATCGGCCCTCCTGCTCAGGAGCCCCCCCCATGCGCAGCGACATCAACTACAACAACATCATCGATTTCGCGGAGGCCCGCGACGCCCAGGCCGCGGCGGACCATGCGCCGAGCCTGCCCTCCGACCAGATCGACCCGAACAAGTTCTATATCACCCAGCACTACCACCTCTACACCCGGGACAACCACGAGGTCTGGCGCGACCTGTACGACCGGCGGTGGGCGGTGCTCGAGCAGCAGGTGAGCCGCACCTTCATCAACGGGCTGAAGGCGATCAACCTCGTCCGCGACCGGCTGCCGCTGCTGTTCGACACCACGCTGGACCGGGACGTGGAGATCTCCGGGGGCGAGGTGATCAAGGCGGGGACGCAGCTGAAGGGGATCAACGGCTACCTGAAGCAGCTGACGGGGTGGTCGAGCTACGGGGTGCCCGGATACCTGCCGGCCAAGAGCTTCTTCGCCTGCCTGGCCCGGCGGCAGTTCCCGACGACGGTGCTCATCCGCCCGCGGGAAGTGATGGACTACCTGCCGGAGCCGGACATCTTCCACGACGTCTTCGGGCACGTGCCGCTGCACGCGGACCCGGTGTTTGCGGAGTTCCTGCAGACGTACGGGAAGGCGGCGCTGATGTGCGAGGACCCGTACCACATCGAGCGGCTGGGGCGGCTGTTCTGGTTCACCGTCGAGTTCGGGCTGATCAAGGAGGACGGGCGGCTGAAGATCTACGGGTCGGGCCTGGTCTCCAGCCACGGGGAGAGCAAGTGGGCGCTGGAGGGGGACCCGGAGACGGGCAAGCAGCCCGAGCGCCGGCCCTTCGACCTGGAGCAGGTCTGCGACACGCCGTTTGAGATCGACCACTACCAGCCGATCTACTACGTGCTGGAGAGCTTCGAGCAGCTCCGGGACGCGATGAACGAGTACGCGGAGCGGGTGCTGGGGGAGGGAGCGGTGGTCGGGGCGGGGCGGGCGTAAGGCCTGTCCGCGCTGTCCCTGGATGAACAAAGCACGGCAGCGGCCGGGTGATGTGAGACGACGTTCGGCGGTTTCCGACCGGAGTTCCAGCCGGGGATGCCGGCGCTGATCCCCTCGGACCCGCTGGACGAGACGGCGATCGCCTGAGCGAATGCCGCGGTCGTGGGGGCGCCGCCGTGCCGACCGCGCGGCGCCCGTCGGGCCGTTTCCTGATCGGCGGCGAAGGCCGAGGCGTCAGGCTCGGGGCTGGCGAAGTTCGTCGGCGCGTGTTCACACCCGGAGACGATTCAGGTCAGGACGCATCGCCGCGGGCCGAGATGCCGTCGGCATGCCGAAGCCCCGCCTCGTGCCTGGAGCGGACCGGCGACCTTGCGACGGAGGTCGGGTGATCCGCGCGGCGGCGTACACCGGCCAACGCTGATCGGCACGGGCGTCACCCGACCGCTCGCCGCGCTGCGGCTCACCGATGTGCCGGACGCTGAGCCGCGCTCGGTCGCTTGTCTGCCCCCCCGGAACGCGTATCGTTTTGGCTTACGGGCCGGACACGGCCCGGGGCGCAGGAACGAGTGGGCCGCGGCAGGGCCGCCGCGGCCGGTGGCGAGCAGGGCGAACGCGACGATGTGGGAGCGGATGGAGTCGTCGCCGGGCGGAGCCCGAAGAGACTGATTGATCACGGGGTACGTCTGTAGGGAGGGGCGGGAGTGGAAATGGTGCCGGCGGGCGAGATCCCGCCGGGGGCGTTCGCACACAGTGTCAGGGCGGGGGGCGGCGGCCGCGGGGCTCGGCGGCAGGAAGAGCGGGCAGGCACGATGGCGACAGTGACGGGGACCAGGAGCGCGTTCCTCCACGGACGATGGACCGCCGAGGACTCCGCCAGGCTTTACGGCCTGTCGGACTGGGGCAAGGGGTACTTCGGCGTCAACACGGCCGGGCACCTGACGGTGATGCCGACCAAGGAGCCCGCGCGCCAGATCGACCTCTACGAGGTCGTCGAGGGCCTCGCGGGGCGCGGGATCCACACGCCGGTCCTGCTGCGGTTCAACGACATCCTCGCCCACCGCATGCGCGAGATCCGCAAGGCCTTCGACGACGCGATGGCCGAGCAGGGGTACACCGGGGGCTACGCCTGCGTCTACCCGATCAAGGTGAACCAGCAGCGGCACGTCTGCGAGCAGATCGCCAACATGGCCCAGACGCTGGGCTTCGGGCTGGAGGCCGGGTCCAAGCCGGAACTGCTGGCGGTGCTGGGGCTGTCGGCCGCGGCCGGCGGGCCGGGGCACAACGGCATGCCCATCGTCTGCAACGGGTTCAAGGACGACGAGTTCATCGAGACGGTGATCCTCGCGACCAAGCTGGGGCGGAACATCATCCCGGTGGTGGAGCAGTTCCACGAGCTGGAGCTCATCGTCAAGCACGCCAAGGCGTACAACGTGCGGCCGAAGATCGGGCTGCGGGTGAAGCTCTCCAGCCGGGGGGCCGGGCGGTGGGAGTCCTCCGGCGGCCTGCGGAGCAAGTTCGGGCTGTTCATCAGCCAGGTGCTGGAGGCGGTGGAGTACCTCAGGCAGCACGAGATGCTCGACTGCCTGAACATGATCCACTGCCACGTGGGCAGCCAGGTCTTCGACATCCGGCAGGTGAAGAACGCCACCAACGAGTTGGCGCACATCTACGCGGAGCTGCACCGGCTCGGGGCGACGGGGCTGAGCACGCTGGACGTGGGCGGGGGGATGGGGGTGGACTACGACGGCAGCCAGTCGGCGTGGGACTCGTCGATCAACTACACGCCGACGGAGTACGCCGCGGACATCGTCTACCGCATCAAGAGCGTCTGCGACGACGCGAAGGTGCCGCACCCGATGATTATCACCGAGAGCGGGCGGGCGCTGGTGGCGTACTCCAGCGTGCTGGTGATGGACGTGCTGGGGGCGATGCGCTTCGACACCGCCCCGGACCTGGCCCGGATCGAGGCCGACATCAAGGCCGAGGCCGAGCCCCCCCAGCCGGTGGTGGACATGCTCGAGGCGTACAAGGGCATCACCGACCGCAACCTCATGGAGGTGTACCACGACGCGGTGGCGGCGCGGGACGAGGCGATGAGCCTGTTCAGCATGGGGTACATCTCCCTGCCGATGCGGGCCGCGGCGGAGAAGCTCTTCTGGGCCATCGGGCGGAAGCTGCTGGACCGCGTCGCCCGGCTCGGGACGGAACTCCCGGAGGAACTCGAGAGCCTCCCGGAGGTTCTCAGCGACATCTACTTCTGCAACTTCTCCCTCTTCCAGTCCATGCCCGACTCCTGGGCGATCGACCAGCTCTTCCCGATCATGCCGATCCACCGGCTCGGGGAGGAGCCGACGCGCCGGGGGATCCTCGCGGACATCACCTGCGACAGCGACGGCAAGGTGGACCGCTTCGTGCACAAGCGGATCGACAAGAAGACCCTGGAGCTGCACGAACTGAAGAAGGTCCACGGCAACGGGCACGAGCCGTACTACCTGGGCGTCTTCCTGCTGGGGGCGTACCAGGAGATCCTGGGCGACCTGCACAACCTGCTGGGCGACACGCACGCGGTGCACGTGAGCGTGGACGAGCGCGGGGAGTGGAGCATCGACGAGGTCGTCGAGGGGGACACCGTCGAGGAGGTCCTCAGCTACGTCCAGTTCGACCCGCCGGACCTGAAGCGCGCCATGCGCCAGGACGTGGAGGCGGCCCTGAAGCAGGGCCGGCTGACCGTCGCCGAGGGGAAGGCGCTGCTGAAGTTCTACGACGACGGGCTCGAGGGGTACACGTACCTGGAGGGGTGACCGCCCCTCCGAGGGAGCCCCGGGCGCGAGCCCGGGATTCGTCCTCCTCGACGCCGCGCTCGGCACAGTTCGTGCTTGTTCCCTGACGCACGGCGAAATACTGCCGATACTCATTCCCATGCTTCCGCGCTTCATCCACAGCAGCTCAGCGAGCTCTACCGGGCCGGTCGGCCGGTGGGGCGCTCCCTGCGCTGCTGCGTGATCGGACGCAGAGAACCAGGAGCGCTACCGCCGGTCGGCCCGTGGGCCGGCCGGCTTGTTTTTTTGCCCCTGCCGCCGCCCCACACCGACCAGCAGCAGCCGTCAGCACGGAAGGTGAAGCCGCGGCCGGCGCGGCCCCCGTCTCGAAAACGGGTGGGGCTCTCACGGGCCTGGGGTTCGAGTCCTCCGCCTTCCGCTTGCAGCGATTGAGCACCCAAAGGTGCGGGCGCGGCCGCTGCGCGCCCGATGCGCCGGCGGGAGCGTTGGATGGTCACGCCGGAAGGCCCGGCCGCCGCTTGCTAAGCGGTTGGCGCCCGCGAGGGCGTGGGGTTCGAGTCCTCGGCCATCCGTTGGCCGCGGGGGACGGGGGCATGGAGCGCAGCACGGCCGCGGGGCCGTCCTCGCGTGGAAAGCGAGTGGGACCGGTCCAGCCCGGTCCGGGGTTCGACTCCCCTGCGCTCCGTTTGGTCCGGTTGAACAACGGCACACAACCGGGGCCCAAACTTTTGGACGGGTACAAATCTGTATACTCAAATTGTCCGATAAAGACCCTCGATGCCCGGCTCACACTCCGGGCGCTCGCCATGACCGGCCAGGGCCTCGCCGCGTCCGGCGTGACCTCGCCGATCCGATTGGTCGTCGCGGGAGGCACGGCAGGGCTCCTCGCACGTCTCCTGGCGCCCACGAGGACGACGGGCGACTGCGACGTGATGTGGACCAGCGGCGAGCGAGAGTGGGAGCCGGTCGCCGCGGCCGCGAGGGACGCGGCCGTACGACCCGGCCTGCCCGCTCTCCGAGGAGTTCGCGGCCTCCGCGTCGCTCGCCTTGATCGCCCAGCGCCGCGCCCGCGAGGCCTCGCACCGTTGGGGGCTGTGGACCCCGCCCATCCAGCTCAAACCGGACGCCCTGCGCCCCGTGGACTGGGTCCTCGCCCGCAATCCCACCTACCGCGGCCGCATCGTCCGCAAGGGCGACCTGCGATGCAGGATCCTCGAAGCGCTCCGGCGCGACGCCGGCGGCCGAGCGCACTCGGAGTCCGAACTCGCCCGTCTTGTCGGCGCCGCGCGCACGGCGGTCCGCAAGGCCCTGCGGGCCCTGGTCCAAGAGGGCGCCGTCGTCATCGAGCCGCGGGCGAGCAACGACCGGGATCACGCGGTGGTCCTGCGGAGCGCCGCCCAGGGCCGGACCCGCCGCGGCGGCTCAAACCTACCTACGATCCCTCCCATTGGCGACCCGCCACCCCCGGGCTCGCCGTTTATGTCCGCAACCCGCAGCATCACGGCCAGGGGGGCTTGGCCCAGGGAGTGTTCCACATGACCCAGCAGCAGTGGACCAAGCGCGAGCTTCTCGCCAAGACCGTCGAGCACATCGACATCACCACCTTCGACGCCCGGCCGATCATCGACGCGTACGAGCGGATGTCCTTCCAGAGCCGCAACCTCGCCCAGGCGGCCCGGATCTACAACATGATGCTCGCGGACGCCGAGTGCGGCGTGATCCTCACCCTCGCCGGCTCGCTGATCTCCGCCGGGCTCAAGAAGGCGATCCTGACGCTCGTCGAGAACAACATGGTGGACATGATCGTCTCCACCGGGGCGAACATCGTCGATCAGGACTTCTTCGAGGGCCTCGGGTTCCGGCACTACATCGCCCCCGGCTCGGTCGAGGCCCCGCCGGTGGACGACGTCACGCTCCGCGAGCTGATGATCGACCGCATCACCGACACCTACATCGACGAGGAGGAGCTGCGCGTCTGCGACGACACGACCAAGGCGATCTTCGACTCGATGGAGCCCGGGGCGTACTCCAGCCGCGAGCTGATCGACGCCATGGGCGCGTACTTGGCGAAGAACCACCCCGGGGCCGAGAGCATCGTCCTGGCGTGCCACCGGCGGCGCATCCCGATCTTCGTCCCGGCTTTCAGCGACTGCTCCGCGGGCTTCGGGATCGTGATGCACCAGACCGAGCGGGCCGCGGCCGGCCAGCCGTGCGTCACGTTCGACTCCGGCAAGGACTTCCGCGAGCTGACCCTGCTCAAGCTCGCCCTGAAGGACACCGGCCTGCTCATGCTCGGCGGCGGGGTGCCCAAGAACTTCGCCCAGGACATCGTCGTCGCGGCGGAACTGCTGCTGGAGAAGGGACTGGCCCCCGAGGACGCCTCCGAGGCGACGATGCACAAGTACGCCGTCCAGCTCACCGTCGCCGACCCGCGCGACGGCGCCCTGTCGGGCTCGACCCTCCGCGAGGCCTCCAGTTGGGGGAAGGTGGACGTCATCCACGAGCAGATGGTCTTCGGCGAACTGACGACGACCTTCCCGATCCTCGCCTCCGACGCCTACCACCGCGGCGAGTGGAAGAAGCGCAAGGCGATGAAGCTCGCCGACGTTCTGGAACGCCAGCCCGCGCGCGTGTGACCGGCGCGGCCGAACCGATCTCGTGACCAAGGGAGCCCCCGGCCAAGGCCGGGGGTTTCTTTGTATCGGGCCGGGGCGGCTACCGTTCCCGCATGCGGGAATCCGACCTCCTCGCCCACATCTACCAGCGCTCGCGGGGGCTGCGCGACGCGTACGCGCACGTCCAGGTCGGTCCCGGCGACGACTGCGCCGTCGTCGCGACGCCCTCGGGCGACCAGATCCTGCTCACGGTTGACCAGCTCGTCGAGGGGCGGCATTTCCTCCGCGGCACGCCGGTGGACCGCATCGCGCGCAAGATCGTCGCCCGCAGCGTCAGCGACATCGCCGCGATGGGCGGGACGACCCGCGGCGGGTGGGGGCTGGCGACGGGGGCGATCCCGGCGGGGTACGACAAGGCCGATGCGCTCTTCGACGCGATGGCGAAATGGGCGCGGCACTGGGGGTGCCCGCTCGTCGGGGGGGATATCGCGACGACGGCGCCGTTGGAGGAGACGACCGGCGTGGACGCGCGGGCGCCGATGGTGCTGACGGTGACCATCGCGGGGCTGCCGCACCCGGTCCGCGGGCCGGTGCTGCGCTCGACGGCGCAGGTCGGCGACGACGTGTACGTGACCGGGGCGATCGGGGGATCGTTCGCCTCCGGGCGGCACCTGACGTTCGAGCCGCGGCTGGCGGAGGCGGCGTGGCTCTGCGACCACCTGGGGCACGGCGGGTGGGGGCTGCACGCGATGATCGACGTGTCGGACGGCCTGGGGAGGGACGCGGGACGGATCGCCGCGGCAAGCGGGGTGAGGATCGAGATTGAGGCGGCGCTGATCCCGCTGTGGGCGGACGTCGGCGGGGACTGGAGGGCCGCGACGGGGGAGGGGGAGGATTATGAGCTGCTGTTCACGGCGGCGCCCGGTGTGGAGGTGCCCGCGACGTGCCCGGCGACGGGGACGCCCATCACACGGATCGGGCGGGTGGTGGAGGCGGGGGCGCCGACGCCGCACTCGACGGATGCGCCGGTGGTGGTGATCGACGGGGAGCGGGTGTATGACGTGTCGGAGCTGGGGTGGGATCATTGAGGAGGCGCTGAGAGAACGAAAGACCCCACCCTTTCTCTGGGGAAGGAGTTGAGGGGGTGAGAAGTCGGGAAACCATGGGGAGGAGGAAGTGAGGCCACGTAGCCATCACCCCTGCCCTCTCTCAGGGGGAGAACGGAGCAGAAGGGAGAGAGAGGAGAAGGAAGAGCACGGCCGACCGTGAACGGTCGGCCGTAGCACCCGGAGAGGGCGGAAGGGGACGGATGAGATGGGGAGGCGAAGGAGAGGAAGAGAGCACGGGCTGGAAGCCCGTGCCACACGGTGGAACGGTGGAGATGTATGCCGCGGCTGGTGATCGAGAGTCATTCCGAGGAGCGGACCGCGGCCGTTGGAGCCGCGCTCGCGGCGGTGCTGCGGCCGGGGGATTTCCTGGCGCTGCACGGGGAACTGGGCGCGGGGAAGACGGCGCTGGTGCGGGGGATCGCGCGGGGGCTGGGGATCGATCCCTCCGTGGTGAGCAGCCCGACGTTCGTCGTCGCGCACGAGTATGAGCCGGGGGTGGGGAGCGTCGGGGCGATGCCGCTGTGGCACATCGACGCCTACCGGCTCATGGGGACGGATGAACTCGAGAGCATCGGCTGGGACGTCGTCACCGACGGGCGCGGGGCGGTGGTCGTGGAGTGGGCGGAACGAATCGAGGATGCGCTCCCCCGCCCCGGCGACGACCGACGCGGCGATGCGCGGCTCTCCCACGCCGGGGAGTCGGCGCGCCGGATTGAACTGACGCTCCCCGGGGCCTGGGCGGGACGGGAGGGGTGGGGCGCGGTGGCTGCGCTGGCGGAAGGGGCGCGGGGCCGTCTGCCGGAAGGGTGGGTCCGCTGCCCGATCACCAGGCGGCCGGTCGCGCCGGACAGCCCGACGTTCCCGTTCTTTGACGAGCGGGCGCGGATGGCGGACCTGGGGAAGTGGCTCAGCGGCGAGTACACCGTCAGCCGCGAACTGACTGAAGAGGATCTGGATGACCCCGAGATTGGCCCCTGACCCCCGACACGGGCGGCTGGGGCCGTCGCGGCGGCGTGAAACGGCCGGCTTGGTCCGGCCCGCCTGCATCCCGTAGGATCGGCGTGATGTCACCGAAGCACACCGGATGGATGGTCCCGCTCGCCGCCGCCGGGACGGCGCTGCTCCTGCCGGTCCTGCCGGCCGCGGCGCAGACGGGGCCGGAGGGAGCAGGAGGGGGCGGCGGGCACGTGTCGCTGTGGGCGCTGTTCTGGCAATCGGCGGACCTGTTCACCATCCTGCTGGTCGGGGCGAGCGTGGCGGCCGCGGCGGCGATCGCCCGGTGCGCGATCGAGATCCGCGAGCGGTACATCGTGCCGCCGGAGTCGGAGAAGACGATCCGGGCGCTGACGCAGAAGCGGGAGTGGGAGGAACTCTACCGGTTCGTGAAGGAGGACGAGTCGTTCGTGAGCGTGGTGGTGCGGGCCGCGCTGGAGGCGCCGCCGGAGACGGACTCGTCGCGCGAGGCGGCGGAACTCGCGGCCTCGGAGCAGTGCGCCATGTGGTTCCGGCGGATCGAGGTGCTCAACGTCCTGGGGACGCTGGGGCCGCTGCTGGGCCTGGCGGGGACGGTGTGGGGGATGATCATCGCCTTCGCGTCCCTGGGGGAGACCGGCGGGCAGGCGGGGCCGGGGGACCTGTCGCTGGGGATCTCCAAGGCGCTGTTCCACACGCTGCTGGGGCTGATGCTGGCGGTGCCGGCGCTTGGGGCGCTCGGATTCTTCCGGGCGCGGGTGGACCGGCTGTGCACGCGGGGGATGGTGGTCAGCGCGGCCCTGGTGGAGATGCTCATCGCGGCCAGGGAGAAGCATGGCTAGACGCCCCCGGCGAATCCATCGGCCCGCGCACCTCCGACGCGGCGGGCTCGGCGGCGAGGCCGGCGGGCACGTCAACGTCACGCCGATGATCGACGTGGTGATGTGCCTGATCGTCTTCTACCTCATCGTCGGGCGGCTGGCGTCGCAGCAGCTCGCGGCCGTGGACCTGCCGGTGACGGGCGTCGGGGAGGAGCAGGAGCAGGAATCCGCATTGGTCGTGAACGTCTCGGAAGAGACCGGAGGGGAGGGGGACGCCGGTGAGTTGCGCGTGCGGATCGTCGTCGAGGGACGAGAGGTCGCGGGGCCGCCGGGGCTGGAGGCGCTGGTGCGGCAGCGGCTCCTGGAAGCGCCCGCGACGGTCGTGCAGATCCGCGGCGGGCGGCGGCTGCCGTACGGCGCGGTCGAGCCGGTGCTGCACGCGTGCGCAAGAGCGGGGGCGGGGATGGTGCAACTCATGGCCGAGCGGGCCGAGGGCGCAAGGGGGGGCGGCGGGTGAGCGCATCGTCGAACGGGTTCCGGAGGCGCGACGCCCGCTTCGCTGCCGCCGCGGCGGCGGGGGGCGGGCACGGCACGTTCGGGCCGAACATGACGCCGATGGTGGACATCGTGCTGGTGATCCTGGTCTTCTTCATGGCCGCGACGGCGTTCATCGGCGAGGAGTGGTTCCTGCGCAGCGCGATCGAGGCGAAGCAGGAGCATCCCGCCGCGGCGACGGACGCCTTCGAGCTGCCCCCGGTGCGGCTGGAGATCGTGCTGGACCGAGGGGCGGTGGAGACGCTGGCGACGGGCCTGGGGGTCGAGCGCGCCCCGCTGGCGACGCTCCCGGGCCGGCTCGCCGCCTTCACGCGGGGGACGGCGGTGGACCAGATCGAGGTGATGATCCGCCCCGCGCCGGAGGTGCCCTACGAGGACGTGGTGCGCGTGCACGAGGCGTGCGCGGCGGTGGGGATCAAGAAGATCGCCCTGGGGGGAAGGTGAGCAGGCACGGAGGTGAGGGGGCAGGGAGATGGGCACTCGGCGCTGAGCGTGGGACGCTCGTGGTTGTTGCGGGGAGCGATAGGGCGCGCGAGCAGCACGATCTCAGTATGATCAGCGGCGATGGCCCGCCGTCGCATCCTTATTCCGTGTGAGATCACGCTGCGCGGTCTTCGGGTGCCTGCCGCCGGCGCGTTCCATGATCGAACCATCGACTGGCTCGATGTCACTTTCGCCGAAACAGCGACCGGTGGGCTGCGGCTCTGGACTGAAAGCGGCGAACCCCTCTCCATGAGGGATGCGAGGTGAGGGCCACGCTGGCCCCGAACAGCGCAGCGCCCCGCGCGCGGTGCGCGCGATCCGCGGCCGCCTGAAGGAAGAGGACTTTCATCTGGCGAGGTCCATCGGACGCGGGAAGGTCTTGGCCGATCGATACGGCGGACTGGCGATCAGCCTCCCGATGATGGTTCTGGCTGGAATCTTGATTGTCGCTATGGACAGGCCCGGTGCGCTTGTGCCGCTCGGTGTGATGTTTGTCCTTGTGCTCCTCGAAGCGGCGCCCGCGCTGCACGTGCTCCGCCGCATGCCAGTTCGGTTCGTTCTCGACGCCGCGGGCGTCCGGGCCGCCTTCGATGACGGCGTGGAGTTCGGGGTTGCTGGCGCGACCTCCGGGCGCTCAGGCTTCGGGGCCTGGTGTGGCGGCTGGAGTTCAACGACGGGAGCGTGCGTCCTCTGCTACGGCCGCGCCTTGGCGTAGATCACCAGCCGGTGCCCCTCCGCCACCAGGCCCCGCTCGGCGCAGATCTTGTCCCGCAGGGCGATCAGTTCGGGGACGTCCAGGGGGATGATCTCCTTGGTGTCCACCCGCACCAGCAGCCCCCCACTTCTTCGCCCGTAGGCGAGCTGGTAGTGGCTCTGCTCGGAGTCGAAGAGGACCTGCTGGATGATCCCCGCCTCCTGGAGGAGCTTGATCGTCCGGTAGATCGTGGCCTTGGAGACCCGCAGGCCGGACTTCTGCATGGATTCCAGGAGCTGGTCGGCCTGGAAGACGTCGTCGCGCTGGATGATGGCGTCGAGGATCTGGGCCCGCTCTGGGGTGTATTTCAGGCCTTCGCTCTTGAGCTTGCGCCGGAAGACCGCGCAGAGCGGCTCGATGATGTGAAGGTCGTCCAGGTCGTCCTCGCCCCTTTCCCGGGGGGCGTCGAGCTCCAGCGGCGGCAGGTCCATACGGGGCATCCTACGTCGGACCTGCGGGAAAGGAGCGGGGAGGGGCACGGGAGCGAGAGGGAGCGGCCGGGCGGGGCCGGGTGGTTTAGACTCTCGCCGTGGAATCGCGGGCGCGACAGCACCAGACGGACCGCCGTTCTCAGCCGGCGGGGCAGCACCCGCAGCAGGTCGGCGCGGCGGCGCGGTGGATCGGGCCGGTCGGCTTCGGCCTGCTGCTCGTGGCGTCGGTCCTGTGGCTCTCGACCCGCGGGCACGGCCCGGATGTGCCGTTGTCGGCCGGATTGGCCTCCGCGGTGTGGATGATCCTGACCGCGGGCGGGCTCGCGGCGGCATACCTCGCGGGGGCGGTGGGGATCGGCCGGCTCGCGGCGTGGGGGCTGCTGGGGCCGTCGTCCGAGTTGCGGACGTGGGTCCAGGCCGCGCTCGGAGTGGGGGTCATGCTGCTGCTGAGCCATCTGCTGGGGGTGACCGGGGCCCTGGGTGGATCAGCCGGGGTGTACGTCGCCTGGGGCGTCGTCGTGGCGGGGGTGCTGCTGCTGACGGACCAGGTGGTGCGGGCGGAGCTGCGGCCGGAGAACTGGCCGGTGCTGCCGGGGTGGGGCGTGCTGGCGGCGCCGGGGATCGCGGTGATGCTGGTGGGGGCGGCGAGCCCGCCGGGGGTGCTGTGGGCGAGCGAGGCGGGGGGATACGACGTGCTGAGCTACCACCTGCAGCTGCCGAAGGAGTGGATCGAGCAAGGGCGGCTGTGGCCGGTGGAGCACAACGTCTACTCGTTCCTGCCGAGCTACATGGAGGCCGCGTTCATGCACCTGGGGGTGATGGGGCGCATCTTCGGCGGGGGCGAGGGGGGCGCGGGGTACATCGCGGGGGATGGGGTCGCGCTGGTAGCGGCGCAGATGCTGCACGCGCTGATCGGGGTGCTGGGGGCGGCGCTGGTGGGGCGTTTCGTGTGGGCGGTGCTGACGGCGCGGGCGGTGGGGGAGCGGACGGCGGGGTTCGCGGGGGTGCTGGCCGCGGCGACGGTGCTCTCGACGCCGTGGGTCGTGGTCGTGGGGTCGATGGCGTACAACGAGCTGGCGGTGGTCGCGCTGGGGGCGGGGGCGATGCTCGTAGTGGTCGATCGCGGGATGCGGCCGTGGCGGCGCGGGATGCTCGCGGGGCTGCTGGTCGGGCTCGCGTGCGGGGCGAAGCCGACGGCGGCGTTCACCGTCGGGCCGGTGGCGGGGCTGCTGCTGCTGGGGATGGTCACGGAGGCTGACGGGGCGCGGGGGATGCTGAACCGGGTGAAGGTGTGGGGGGTGATGGCCGCGAGCGGGTCCGCGGCCGCGCTGGTCGTCATGCTGCCGTGGCTGGTGCGGAACTGGCTGGCCAGCGGGAACCCGGTCTTCCCGTTCGCGGCGGGGCTGCTGGGGCGCGGGCACTGGTCCGAGGAGCAGGTCGAGCGGTACGCCGGAGCGCACCGGTTCGACGGCGGGTGGAGCGAGCGGCTGGACCTGCTGCTGTCGGCGGATCGCGGGGCGATGCACCCGCAGTGGTTCATCCTCTTCGCGGCGGGGATCGCGGGGCTGCTGGCCGCGCTGATGTGGCGGCGGTCGCGGCGGGCCGCGGGGATGCTGGGGCTGGGGCTGGGGGCGCTGACGTTGGCGTGGATGTGGCTGACGCATGTGCAGTCGCGGTTCCTGCTGCCGGCGGCGCCGGTGCTCGGGGCGGGGGTCGGGCTGGGGGCCGCGGCGCTGGTGGCGGCGGTGGCGCAGGGGGCGTCGGCGGGGGACGGGAGCGAGGGGGTGGTGGCGAAGCGGCGGTGGCTGCCGATGGCCGCGGCGCTGGTGTGCGGGGGGCTGCCGCTGGCGCTGGCGTTCAGGACGGTGAACATCTTCTTGTCGCAGGCGGGCGGGTATCCCAATCTCGGGGTGAGCCTGGGCGTGGGGGCGATGACGTACCTGCCGCTGGCGGCGGACTACGACGCGCTGCCGGAGTGGGACCGGCGGCAGATCCGCGAGCGGGCGCCGCGTCCCGAGGCGTACGCGAACCTGGCGATCGATCCGGATGAGGTGATCTACCTGATCGGGGACGCGACGCCGCTGTATTACGCGGGAAGGGTGCTGTATCACACGACATGGGACGCCTCGCCGCTGTCGGAGCTGATCCTGGCGCACCCGGGGCGGGCGGACGGGCCGATGGGGCGGGTGTGGGCGGAGAGGCTGTACGAGCGCGGGGTGCGGTACGTGCTCGTGAACGCGGCGGAGCTGGAGCGGCTGATCGACAAGGACAAGTGGTACGACCCGGTGATCACGGTCGGGGCGGTGGACCTGTGGACCAGCGCGTGGTGCGAGCGGGTGCGGCACTGGCCGGAGCGCGGGCAGTACCTGTTCCGTCTGAAGCCGCCGGGTGCGCGGCCGAATAGGACGCCCACGGAAGGGGAGCAGGAGTGACGGCGCGGCCCGGTGTTGTTGCGGCGGCAGGGGATGGGGCCGCGGCGCCGCCATCGGCCGCGCCGGCGCGGTCGCGTCTGCGGCTGGCGGCGCAGGCCGCGGGGTTCTGCATCGGGCTGGGGCTGCTGTGGTGGTGCGGGGCCGAAGCGCTCAAGCAGGAGAACCGCGAACAGCTCGCGAGGCTGGGGGAGGCGAGCCTGTGGCAGGTCGCGGGGATGGTGGGGCTGACGCTGGCGAGCCTGGCGCTCAACGGGAGCCTGTTCTGGGTGGCGCTGCGCCCGGTGCGGCGGCTGCGGTGGGCGGACGTGGTGGCGGTGAACGTGATCGCCACGCTGCTGGCGCTGCTCCCGTTCAAACTGAGCGTGCTGTTCCGGGTGCTGTACCACCGGACGCGGGACCGGCTTCCGATCCTGACCATCGGGGCGTGGTTCAGCGCTCTGGCGGTGGTGCTGCTGGCGGTGGTGGGGCCGGTCGCGCTGGTGAGCGTGCTGGCGGCGCAGAGCGCCGCGGAGGGAGAGGGAGGAACAGGGGAGGCATGGGGGCGGTGGTGGCTGGCGCTGCCGGTGGTCGCGGCGGCGCTGATCGCGGCGGGGGTCGTGGCGATCAGCCGCGCTCTCGCGACGCCGTGGGGATGGGCGCGGGTCGAGGGGCTCGTCGGGCTCATTCCAGTGGGGCGGGCGCGGGACATCCTGACGACGACGCTGCTCCCCAGGGCGCACGAGGGGGTGCGGATGCTGGGCTCGGCGCGGGCGGTGGGGGCGGGGGTGGGGCTGCGGCTGGCGGACATCGCGGCGCAGACGGCGAGGTTCCTGCTCGCGGCGTCGATCGTCGGGCAGGCGCTGCCGCTGGAGTTGGCCGTGCTCGCGGCGAGCGCGTACTTCCTCATCGGCGTGCTTGCGCCGACCGGGTCGCTGGGCGTGCGCGAGGCGGGGACCGCGGGGGTCTTCGCGGCGATGAAGAGCGAGGGGTTCCTCGTCGTCGTCCTCACGATCACCGCGGCGGAGACGGTGGTGCTGCTGGGGACGGGGGTGCTGGCGGCGGTGTGGCTGCGGGTGGATCGGCTGGTGCGGCCGGCGAGTCGTAGGATGGACTGATGCGGCTCGCACTGGCCCAGATCAACCCGACCGTCGGCGACCTCGCCGGCAACGCCGCGATCATCGCCCGCTTCACCGACGAGGCGCGGGCGAGGGGCGCGGACCTGGTCGTCTTTCCCGAACTCTGCCTGACGGGGTACCCGCCGAAGGACCTGCTGATGCAGGAAGGGTTCATCGACGCCGCGGCGGCGGAGGCCAAGCGGCTGGGAGAGGGCCGCAGCGCGGGGATCACGCTGGTCTTCGGGACGCCGCTGCCGGTGAAGGAGCCCGGGGGAAAGCAGGTGGGGGTGGCGAACTCGCTGCTGGCGTACCGCGACGGCAAGATGCTGGCGTACTACGACAAGCGGCTGCTGCCGACGTACGACGTCTTCGACGAGGACCGGTACTTCGTGCCGGGGAGCCGGGCGGTGATCATCGACGTGCCCGGCGAGGGTGAACGCACGGCGAGGGTCGGGTTGTCGATCTGCGAGGATCTGTGGCGCGGGGAGGACGTCGGGTTCAGCGAGCGGTACCGCGGCAGCGCGGACCCGGTGCTGGAACTGGCCGCGCCGCCCCCCGGGCGTCCGGCGGCGGACATCATCATCAATCCCTCGGCGAGCCCGTTTGCGCTGGGCAAGGGGAGGCGGCACCGGGCGCTGCTGCGGTCGCACGCGACGCGGCACAAGATCTACATCGCCGCGGTGAACCAGGTCGGGGGGAACGATGAGCTGATCTTCGACGGGCACGCGGCGGTGTACGACCCGGCGGGAAACCTGATCGCGGCGGGGCCGGGGTTCGAGGAGGCGCTGACGGTCGTCGAGATCGAGCCGGAGAGGGCGCGAGGAGAGGGGAAGGGGCACGAGCCGGAAGTCAGCGCCACGGTAGCCGACCCGCTTCTGGAGGCGAGCGAGGAGTCGCTGCTGCTGCGGGCGCTGGTGCTGGGGACGCGGGACTACTGCCGCAAGACAGGGTTCCGGAGCGCGGTGCTGGGGCTGTCGGGGGGGATCGACTCGGCGGTGGTGTGCGCGATCGCGGCGCTGGCGCTGGGGCCGGAGAACGTCACGGGCGTGCTGATGCCCAGCCGGTACTCGTCGGAAGGGTCGGTGACGGACGCGGCGGCGCTCGCCGAGGCGCTGGGCGTGAGGCACGTCACCGTGCCGATCGAGGGGCCCTTCGCGGCGATGCTGGCGGCGCTGGAGCGGCCGCTGGCGGACGGGCCGGCGGAGAGCGCGGGGATCACGGAGGAGAACCTCCAGTCGCGCCTCCGCGGGACGATCGTCATGGCGTTCTCCAACCGCCTCGGGGCGATCGCGCTCACGACGGGGAACAAGAGCGAACTGGCGGTGGGGTACGCGACGCTCTATGGGGATATGAACGGCGGGCTGGCGGTGCTGAGCGACGTGACGAAGCAGGGCGTCTACCGGCTGGCCCGGTGGATGAACGCGCACTACCGCGAGGCGGGGTTCCCGCGCCCGCCGATCCCGGAGTCGTCGATCACCAAGCCGCCGTCGGCGGAGCTGCGCCCGAACCAGACGGACCAGGACACGCTTCCGCCGTACGAGGTGCTCGACGAGATCATCGAGCGGTACGTCGTCGGGCGGCAGTCGCCCCGGCGGATCGTTCGGGAGACCGGCTTCGACGCGGCGACGGTCGCCCGGGCCGTGCGGATGATCGACCTGAGCGAGTACAAGCGCAAGCAGGCGGCGCTGGGGCTGAAGGTCACGAGCGTCGCGTTCGGATCGGGGCGGAGGTTCCCGATCGCGCAGCGGTACCGGCCGGACGAGGGGATCGGAACGTGAAGAGGTAAGCGGGTCGGGAGGCAGCGCGGCCCGTGCCGGGACCGATGCGCCACCCGATCAACATCAACCGGCCGCGGCCGTCACTTCTTGCCCAGCTCGGGGCCGGCGACATCGGCGCGGCCGAGCTGCGCGCCGGGATCGACGACGCCCGCGGCGGCATCGCCGGAAGCCGGAGCGTGGCCGCCGACGGCGCGGTTGGCCGCGTCGCCCAGCGGCGCGGCGGTGAAGCCGAGGATGAGGACCCCCGCGGCGGAGAGGACCCCGGCGACGACGCGCGACGGGAACGGCGCGCGAACGACCGGGCCGCCGGTGATGGGCTCCTCGGGCTTCTCCAGCAGCGGGGCCGCGGCCAGGCGGAGGTAGTAGTACGCCGCGATCGCGGAGTTGAGGCCCAGGATGATCACCAGCGGGATCTCGCCCGCGGCGATGCCGGCGGTGAAGAGCGGGAGCTTGGCGACGAAGCCGAAGGTCAGCGGCAGGCCCAGGAGCCCGACGGACGAGAGGACCATGGTCCAGCCGAGGACCGGGTGGGTGGCGCACAGGCCGCGGAGGTCGGCGACGGAGTCCGCCTCCTCCAGCTCGCCGGCGCGGTTGCGCCGCTCGAGGGAGGCGACGACCGCGAAGGCGCCCATGTTCATGACGCCGTAGGCCAGGAGGTAGAAGAGCACCGCGGCGATGCCGCTGTCGGCGAAGGCGCCGCTGCGCCCGGGGCCGGCGATGAGGCCGACGAGCATGTACCCGGAGTGGGCGATGGAGGAGTAGGCGAGGATGCGCTTGACGGAGTTCTGCAGGATCGCCAGCACGTTGCCGGCGGTCATCGTCAGCACGGCGATGACCCACAGCGGGGCGTAGAGGAAGCCGGGGAGGCCGTCGCCGGCGGGGCCGTGGCTCCAGCCGACGGTGGCCAGCAGGAGGATCAGGGCGAAGAAGCCGGCGGACTTGGGGACGAAGGCGAGGAAGGCGGAGATCGGTGCGGCGGCGCCCTGGTAGACGTCGGGGGTGTAGAAGTGCATCGGCACCGCGGCGATCTTGAAGCTGACCCCGACGACGGCCATGACCAGGCCGACCATCGCGAGCATGTTGAAGCCCGCGCCGGAGGCGACCTGCGCGGCCAGGGCGTCGCGGATCTCGACCAGGTGCGTCGTGCCGGTGGCGCCGTAGATCAGGGCGAAGCCGTACAGGAAGATCGCGGCGCCCATGGCCCCGAGGAAGAAGTACTTGACCGAGGCCTCCACCGAGCGGTTGCGCGGGGTGGAGATGGCGACCATGACGTAGGTCGGGAGGCTGGTGAGTTCCAGGGCGAGGAAGAGCCAGATCAGGTCGTCGGCGCCGGCGCAGAGCATCAGGCCGGTGAGGGAGAAGAGGAAGAAGGAGTAGAACTCGGCGCGGTTGGAGCGCAGGGGCTCGAAGCGCCCGCCGCGGGCGACCGCCGCCTCCAGGTCGCGGTCGGCGACGCCGGGCATGAGCAGGAGCAGGAGGATGCCGACGGCGGCGGTGATGACCTTGCCGTAGACGGCCATGCCGGGAAGGAGGCCGACGGCGGGGCCGGGGACGAAGGCCGCGAGCAGGCCCGCGGCGAAGAGGCCGACGCCGCACAGCGGCGCGCACAGGGCGCGGACCGAACGGTTGTGGGAGAGCCCGACGATCATCACGACGCAGGTCGTGACGAACAGGGCGATCTCGGGCCAGAGTGTCTGGATCTTCTCGATCACTCGGTCGGCTCCTCGCCGGACTCGGCGATGCTCTCGTCGTCGTCAGCGTCGGCGCCCGCCGGCGCGTCGCCGCGCTCGATGGCCTCCTGCGCCAGCGCCTGCTCGATGGAGCCGGCGAGGTGCAGGGTCGGGCCCTCCAGAGCGCGGAGGACGGGCGTGGGGTAGAGGCCAAGCCCCAGGCACAGGGCCGCCAGCGGGGCCAGCACAGCGATCTCGCGGGCGGTCAGGTCCCGCGGCAGCGGGGAGTGCCCGCCGGAGGATGCGGCGGAGGCGTGCGACGCGGCGTGCGCGTCGTGGCCGTGCGGCTCGCGGAGCTCGCCCCAGACGATCCGGCCGAGCATGTAGAACAGGTAGATCGCGGTGACGATCATGCCCGACGCGGCCGCGGCGGCGTACCACGGGCCGAGGCGGCCGGTGACGCCCGCCCGGACGGCGTGCTCGGACCAGCCGCTGTCGGCCTGGAACGCGCCGAGCAGGCACATGAACTCGCTGACGAAGCCGTTGAGCCCGGGCAGGCCGACGGAGGCCATGGTGAAGAAGACCATGAACGTCGCCCAGACGGGCATGCGGGCGGCGAGGCCGCCGAGCTCCTTCATCGAGCGGGTGTGGTACCGCTCGTAGATCATGCCGATCAGGAGGAAGAGCGCGCCGGTGGAGAGGCCGTGGTTGATCATGTAGAGGATCGAGCCGGAGAGGCCGATCCCGTTGAGGGCGAACAGCCCCAGCACGCAGAAGCCCAGGTGCGAGACGGAGGAGTAGGCGACCAGTTTCTTGACGTCGGTCTGCACCCAGCAGATCAGCCCGGCGTAGAGGATGCCGATGATCGCCAGCACGGCGATGAAGGGGGCGAACTCGACCGCGGCCAGCGGGGTGAAGCCCAGGGCGAAGCGGTAGATGCCGTAGGTGCCCAGCTTCAGCAGCACGCCGGCGAGGATGACCGAGCCGGCGGTGGGGGCCTCGGTGTGCGCCAGGGGGAGCCAGGTGTGCACCGGGAAGATGGGGACCTTGATGGCGAAGCCGAGCATCAGCGCCCCGAAGACCCACGCCTGCATGGCCGCGGGCATGGCCCTGGCGGCACGGCTGAGGTTGTAGAAGTCGAACGTCCACGCCCCGGTGCCGTCGGCGTAGCGGTTGGCCTGCCACCAGGCGACGTAGACCAGCCCGGCGAGCATGATGATCGAGCCGGTGAAGGTGTAGAGGAAGAACTTCGTCGCCGCGGCCTTGCGGTTGGAGCTGCCGTAGAGGGCGATCAGGATGTACATGGGGACGAGGGTGAACTCGAAGAAGATGAAGAAGACGATGGCGTCGCGCGCGAAGAAGACGCCCGTCATGGCCGCCTGGAGGACCAGCAGCCAGCCGTAGTAGGTCTTGACCCGCTCGGTGATCGCCGTGTAGGAGGCCAGCACGCAGATCGGCCCCAGCAGGACCGTCAGCGCCACCAGCAGCATCGACACCGTGTCGGCCCCGAGGGCGAAGTTCAGGCCCAGGGCGGGGATCCACGGGATGGTGTACTCGTGCAGGTCCGCCGCGCCGCCGGTCCAGGAGAAGAGCGAGGTCGCCATCCACGCGAAGACCGCGACGGGGGCGAGGGTGCCGACCATCGCGATCGTCCGGGCCCGCCCGGCGGGGGAGGCGGCGACGGCCAGGGCCGCGAGCAGCGGCAGCACGATGAGCATGACCATGATCACAGGGCACCCCCCATCGCCGCGGCGGCGACAGCCAGGACGATCCCGACGCCCGCGGCCATCTTCAGGGCGTAGTCGTGCAGCACGCCGCTCTGCGTCGGCCGCAGGACCCCGCCCGTCCCCCTCGGGAGGTAGCCGAAGAGGTTCACCAGGCCGTCAACCAGCAGGGCGTCGATCCAGCGGAAGATGTGCGAGATGGCCAGCAGGGGCAGGCGGACCACCGCGTTGTAGAACTCGTCCACGTACCACTTGTTCTGCGCCCAGCGCGGGATCGGGCCCAGCATGGGCAGGAGTTTGTCGGCCGCGGCGGTCTCGGCGGTGCGCCGGCCCTTCAGGTGCAGCAGGTAGGCGATGCCGATGCCGATAGCGCCCACGGCCGCGGAGATGTAGTACATCACCTCGTGCGGGTTGAAGCCCAGGACGGCGCCGTGGGCGGCGTGCCCGGCGGCCTCGCCGTGATGAGCGGCGTCCGCGGCGTGGACGGCGCTCAGGCCGTAGTAGGTCGAGGCGTTGTGGGCCAGGTCGGCGACCCAGTGGGTCGGGTAGGCGACGGCCGCGACGATCGACGCGACGGCGAGGACGGCCAGGACGAGGTTGATCGCCCAGCCGGGGGCGTGGGGGTGGAACTCGCCGCCGTGGGATTCCTCGGCGAGGGCCGCCTCCTCGGCGTCGAGCTCCTCGGGGCCGGTCTCGTGACCGTGACCGTGGCCGTGATCGTGATCGCCGGCGTGGCCGTGGTGCTCGTCGCCGGGGTGGTACTCCTTCGGCCCGACGAAGACGCGGAAGAAGACGCGGAAGGTGTAGTACGCCGTCAGGCCGGCGGTCAGCAGCAGGACCCAGCCGATGGCCGAGGTCGCGGGGTTGGTGAACGCCTCGGCAAGGATCATGTCCTTGCTGAAGTAGCCGGCGGTGAAGGGGAAGCCGGCGAGGTTGAGGCAGCCGATGAGCATCGCGACGCCCACGATGCCCCAGCCCTTCATCCACGCCACGCCCGAGAGCCGGCGGAGGTCGAGCTGGCCGGCGAAGCCGTGCATCACGGCGCCGCAGCAGAGGAAGAGGGTGGCCTTGAAGAAAGCGTGGGTGAAGACGTGGAAGACGGCCCCCGCGGGCGCCTCGGTCGCGGCCAGCGAGACCACGCCCAGGCCCGCGAACATGTACCCGAGCTGGCTGACCGTCGAGTAGGCCATGATCCGCTTGATGTCGAACTGGGCCATGCCGATGGTCGCCGCCAGCAGGGCCGTGAGCGTGCCCACCCAGGCGACGATGGGCAGGGCCCACTCGCTGGCCTGGTACAGCGGCAGGAAGCGGGCGACGAGGTAGACGCCGGCGGTGACCATCGTCGCGGCGTGGATCAGGGCGCTGACGGGCGTCGGGCCCTCCATGGCGTCGGGCAACCAGACGTACAGCGGGATCTGCGCCGACTTGCCGAAGGCCCCGACGGTGAAGAGGACGGGGATCAGCTGCACGAGGACGGGGACCTCGCTCAGGCGGCCGGAGAGGGCGGCCTCGGCGTAGGGCTGGATCATCGGCCAGAGCTTGGCGTACTCCAGCGTGCCGAACTGGACGAAGGTGAGCATGATGCCCAGCGCCAGGCCCAGGTCGCCGATGCGGTTCATGATGAAGGCCTTCTTCGCCGCGGCGACGGCGGAGGGCTTCTTGTAGAAGTAGCCGATCAGCAGGTAGGAGCACAGGCCCACGCCCTCCCACCCCAGGTACAGCAGCAGCAGGTTGTCGCCCATGACCAGGCAGGCCATGGAGAAGACGAACAGGCCGAAGGCGGCGTAGAAGCGGTTGAACCCGGGGCCGACGTCATGGGCCATGTACTCGCTGGCGTACAGGGCGATCAGCGTCGCCAGGCCGGTGACGAAGAGCATCCACAGCAGCGTCAGCGAGTCGATGTAGAACGAGAAGTTGGCGACCAGCGACTGGGCGGTGCTCTTGCCCCAGCGGAAGTTGATCCAGTCCCACGCGTGGGCGACGCCCGGCTCGGCCCCGCCGCCGGTCTTCTGGTACAGCGCCAAGGTGAAGGCGAAGGCCGCGCCGAGGCAGGCGACGGTGATCCAGGCCGGGAGCTTGCTCCGGACCCGCATCGCCGCGCAGAGGCCGACGAGGATCACCCCCAGCAGGGGGAGGAACACGATGGGGAGGGCCAAAGCGGAGGGGGCCTGCCCGACGGCCGTCGCCGCCGCGCCGGCCGCGGGCGGGGCATCCGCCAGCGCCGTCACGCCCAGTCCCATTGCCGCGCCGATCTGTCCGAGGACCTCGACCACTCGCACCCGCCTCTTCTTCCCGCCCCGACCCCGGTGTGTCTCGCTACCAACCGTGTGCCGTCCCCCGGCCCCGGTCTTCCCACGCCGCGCTCACCCCTTGAGCTCCGACCAGGTCGAGGCGTCGAGCGTCTCCTTCCGCCGGAACAGGAGCACGACCAGCGCCAGGGCCATCGCCGCCTCCGCGGCCGCGATGGTCAGGACGAAGATCACGAACGCCTGCCCGGTGTAGTTCAGGTGGAAGCGGCTGAAGCCGATCAGGGCCAGCCCCGCGGCCTGGAACATCAGTTCCGTGCACAGGAACATGATGATCAGGTTCCGACGCGTCACGAACCCCACCACGCCGAGGACGAACATCACCGCGGAGACCAGCAGGTAGTGGTACAGCGTCACCTGCGGCATCACCGCCGGGAAGTCCGCCTGGGCCAGCATCGACAGCTCGGTCATGGTCGTGCCCCCGCGCCGGCGCCGGGCGCGGCGGCCCGGGCCTGCTCGTCCAGCTCCACCCGCTTGCGCGACAGCACCACCGCCCCCAGCATCGCCATCAGCAGGATCACGCCCGCGATCTCGATCGCCCCCGGGTGGGCCGCGATCAGTTCGAAAGCCACCCCCTCCGTGTTCGCCAGCGCCAGGTCCGCCGGCAGTTCGACGACGCGGGTCTCCCCCCCCTCGCCGCCGGTCACCACCGCCGTGCGGGCCTCGACGTCGATCCTGGCCACCCCCGCCTCATCCACCACGATCGACTCGCCCGGGGCGATCGCCTCCGCCTCGCGCAGCGCCCGCTCGACCCGGCCGGGGACCGCCGCCAGAAGCGGGGCGTCCCCGAACCGCTCGGGCGCCGGCAGGGCCGCGGCGCCGCGACCCAGAAGCGTCGCCAGCAGGGCCACCAGCACGAAGCCGACGACCGTCGCGGCGATCGGCTCGCGGCTGTAACGGTCATAGTCCCGCAGGACGTGCACCTCCTCGGCCGTGGGGGCCTCGGTGGCCAGCATGATCACGAACAGGTAGGTGATGAGGATCGCCCCGGCGTAGACGATGATCAGGGCGAAAGCCATGAACTCCGCCGACAGCAGCAGGTACATCCCCGACGACGCGAGGATCGTCAGGATGAAGTACAGCGCCGCATAGACCGGGCGCGGATGGCTGATCACCCGCAGCGCCCCTCCCAGGGCGATCAGCGCGAAGATGTAGAACAGGAAGTTCGGAAGCTCCGCCGCCTTCGCACGCACGCCGAGGGCCAGGAAGATCCCTCCCAGGCCGATCGCGGCGATCAACGCGCCGACGAGCTGAGGGCTGACGCCCCGCCGAGGCAGCGCCAGCGCTAATCCGAGCGCACCGAGCGCACAGCCGCCGTAGAGCAGGATCGGATTGAAGAGCTCACTCAAAGCGGGGTGCTCCGCGAGCCGCAGGGAGGGCAGTGTTTGGTTTTGGGACGGGCAGGCGGAGCCTGCTTGGACCGTTCCTGTCTCGCCGCAGGAGTTCCGGTCCTGCGGGGTGGTGAGGATAGATCCCCGTCGCTCGGGGTTCAACACGGGGGAAAGTCGGTACACGCCCGCCGGCAGGTACCATCCGGCGGAATGACGTCTCCGCCTTCCACCTCCCCCACTCCTCCGCCCCCCCCTGCCCCCCCGCCGGTCGGGGGCCTGCTCCGTCGGGAGTCGATCCCGAACCTGCTGACCGTCGGCCGGCTCGTCCTGGCCGTCGCCCTGTTCGCGGTGCTGACACCGTGGCGCATCGGAGAGTCCGCGGCGGCCGCGGGGCGGGGGGTGGACCCGTGGCTGCTCGGGGCGGCGGCGCTCTTCATCGTCGCCGCGGCGACCGACGCCCTCGACGGCTACCTGGCTCGAAAGTGGAACGTCGTCTCCGTCTTCGGTCGCATCATGGACCCGTTTGCGGACAAACTGCTCGTCATCGGGGCCTTCGTCTTTCTCGCCGGCCCGGGATTCTGGTGGGCCGAGCCGGGGGAAGCAGGGGGCGGCGTGCAGGCCAGCGGCGTCTATCCGTGGATGGTCGCCGTCATCCTCGGGCGCGAGTTGCTGGTGACCTCGATCCGCGGCACGCTCGAGGGCCAGGGGATCCCCTTCCCCGCCACCGCCAGCGGCAAGTGGAAGATGATCCTCCAGTCGGTCGCCGTCCCGGTGGTCCTCGTGCTGGTCGCCCTCGGCGGCGGACGGGGGGACCTCTCCGAACCGCTGACCCTCGCGATCCGCACCCTCGTCTGGATCACCGTCCTGGTCACCGCGTGGTCAGGCGTGCCGTACGTGTTCAGCGCGATGCGGGCGCTGCGCGCATCGACGGGGAGCGGGAAGGCCGGCGGGTCGCTACGCTGAGCACATCATGGTGCGAGCACTCTCCCCCAGCGGCGTCGGTCTGCTCACCGTCGGCGGCCTCGGCCGTCTCGTCCCCTCGGGCACGTGGGGCTCGCTCCCCACGGTCCTGGTCGCGGCGATCCTCATCGGCGCGGGCCTCGGGCCGGCCGATGGAGCCGCGGGGTCGGCGGTCTACCACCTCGTGCTGCTGGCGATCCTGATCTTCTTCACGCTCGCGTGCGCGGTGATCGGCGATGCCGCGGAGGCGCACTTTGATAAGAAGGACCCCGGCCGGGTCGTCGCCGACGAGACGGCGGGGATGGTCCTGCCGCTGCTCTTCCTTCCCGCCGCGGCGGTCGCCACGCCCGGCGTCGCCGCGCTGACGCTTGTCTACGCGTTCGTCGCCTTCCGCGTCATGGACATCCTCAAGCCCCCGCCGGCGCGGGCGCTCCAGCGCATCCCCGGCGGGTGGGGGATCGTCGTGGACGACCTCATCGCGGGCGTGTACGCGATGATCGTCGTGCAGGTCGTCCTGCGGATCATGCTCTGAACCGTGGCATGGGCTCAGGGGGCCCGCCCATGCCTTCCTGCTCTCTTCCTTTCCACGCCTCATTCCACTCTCCCTCGCGTGAGTCCCCCACTCACGCCCCCGCCGCGGCCGCGACAACAATCACCCGACCCCAAAGTGGAGGTGCACGCGATGCCCTGCCTGGTGGCCCTGTTCGCTCTCTTCGTGCCGCGGCTGGTGATCGTGCTGATGGTGATCTTCTCGGATTACATCGGGCGCGGCTTCCAGGGGACCCCCGCCTACCCGCTGATGCCGCTGCTGGGGTTCATCTTCCTGCCGCTGACGACGCTGGCGTACGCGTGGGCGATCAACTCCAACGGGTCGGTGGACGGGATCTACCTCGTCGTGCTGATCATCGCGGTGCTGATGGACCTGGGCGTCCTCGGCGGGGGCGAGAGCGCGCGCCGCACGCAGTACAAGGTCGTGCGGGTGCGGCGGATCGACTGAGCGGCGCCCGGCGGGTTACTCCCGCTCCTCCCCGGCCGCCTCGATCGCCGCGTCCATCGCCCGGATCATCGCCACCATCTCGTGCATCGCGTCCTTCTGCGACCGCATCTGCCACGCCAGGTGCAGGTCCCGCGGCGTGATCGTCCCCATCGGCGTCAACATCGCCCAGTCGGTCAGCAGCGTCACATCATGCACCCCGCGGTCCCCCGCCCGCAGCGAAGAAACGCCGTACGGCTGATTCCTGAGCGTCGCGTCCACCGCGCCGTCGAGCAGCTCGTGGACCTCGAACCACATGTGCTCCCGGTCCGTCTCGTCCTTCGCGCCGTCCGTCGGGTAGCCGAGCTTGACCATCACCGGGAACTCGAACTCCGCCCATTCGCCCATCAGCGTCCGCAGCACGCTGATCGTCGCCAGAGCCCGGTCGGCCATGAGCCGGCTGGCCGCGGGGGAGAACTGGAACGTCGTCCCGTCGCCGATCTCGCCACGGAAGAACTTCGACAGCCTCACCGACTTCGAGAACCGCCTCAACAGCCCCCGCGCCGGCTCGCAGACCACCGAGCGGTCGGTATTGTGGTTCTCGTCGTTGTCGCGGAAGGCGGCCTCGGCCGGGTCCGCGGCGCGATGGAACTCCGCGACCGGGACCATGCGGATCCGCCCGCCGGGGTGGGCGAGCATGAACTCCGGCGTCGAGGGGCCGACCTTCCCCTCCAGGATCGCGAACGCCAGCGCGCGCAGCGCATCGTTCGCATGGAGCACGTCCGACGAAGCGTCGAGGATGTCGAAGTCGAACGCGCCGATGTTCGCCAGCCCGTGCGTGTGGATCCACCGGGCCCGGGGCTCGCCCTCCTCGCCGTCGTCGTCCTCGCCGGCGGGCGGGTCGTCGGCGACGGCGTGGACGGTGTAGAGGGCCTCGACGTCCAGATCGGCGTCGTGCCACAACTCCGCGTCCAGGCGCGAGCGCGACCAGAACAACTCGGACGTGTGGTCCACCGCAACGACCCCGTCGTCCCCCATCACCGCCCGCATGTACCGCAGGAGGTTCTTCCGATCCGCGAGCATGTTCGCCCGCGAGGAGGCCGCCTTCAGGCTCACCCCCGTTCCCGCGGCCTTGGCCTCGTCCCGTTCCGGATTCGACAGCCCCGACGCGACGTCAACCATCACCGGCGGGAAGACCTGGAAGTCGCGCAGCGCGACCATCTCCGCCTCCCCCCAGGACCGATGCCGCAGCCGCAGCCGCCAATGCACCCCCGGCGCATCCTCGAGCCTGGCCACCTCCACCCCCGAGCCGCGAAGGAACTCGAACTCCTCCGCCCGCGGCGGGAGGTTGCCGCGGAAGTAGACCGAGCCGATCGAGGGGGTGTCCTTCTTCAGAAGACGGAACATGGCGCGACCTCCCCAGGGATTGCGACAATCTAACAAAGAGCGATCGCGCCAGCAAGAGATTCTTCGGCGGCTCCACCACACCTCTGTGGCGTCAGGCATGAAACGACGCAGCGCCACGCGCTCGTCAGCGCCATAACCCTTTGCACGAACTCGACTTCGTAACGATGGCCGGCCGACCCGGCTCAGGCCGCGATCGACTCACGACCCCGCCGCCCCGCTCCCCGGCGCCGCCTCCGCCGGGTCGGCCCGCATGAACAGCGCGTCGCCCTTGATGATCTCCGTCCCCGGCCTGAGCCCGTGGTCCCCGCCGAAGCGGGCCAGTTCCGCCAGCGGCACGCCCGGCGCGGGCGGGCTCGACCAGCGGGCCAGCAGGTCCCCCATCTTCTCGGGCATCGCCGGCAGCAGCAGCAGCGCGGCGACCCGCAGGGCCTCGGCGCAGTTGTAGAGGATCGCCGCCAGCTGCGCCCCCTTCGCCGGCTCGGCCTCCACCTGCTTGGCGAGCCTGAACGGCTGCGTGATCCCGATGTAGGCGTCCACCTCACCCACGAGGCGGATGCCGCTGCGGACGCACTCGCCGAGGTCGAACCGCTCCGCCGCGGCGACGGCCTCGCGGACGCACCGCTCGACGATCGCCGGCCAGTCGTGCGCCGTGCCGTCGGCGCCCGCGCCGCCGCGGTCGGGAACCTTGCCCCCGAAGTACTTCGCGATCATGTTCGCCACGCGGCTGGCGCTGTTGCCGATGCCGTTGGCGAGGTCCGCGTTGTACACCTCGACGAACTTCGCGTGCGCGAAGTCAGAGTCCGTCCCCGTCAGCGGGCCCTGCGTCACGAGGTACCAGCGCAGCGCGTCCAGCGAGTAGCGGTCGCCGTAGGCCTTGAGCCGCTCGAGGTCGATGAAGTTCCCGAGCGACTTGCTCATCTTCATCCCCTCGCTGATCCACCACCCGTGGCCGAAGACCATCCGCGGCAGCGGCTCCCCCAGGCCCATGAGCAGCGCGGGCCAGATCACCGCGTGGAACCACAGGATGTCCTTGCCGATCAGGTGCACCCTCGCCGGCCACAGGTGCCGCCGCTCCGGGGTGTCCACCGTCGTCAGGTAGTTGAAGAGCGCGTCGATCCAGACGTAGATCCGGTGCGCCTCGTCCCCCGGCATGCGGATCCCCCACTGCGTCGCGGGATCGTCGGTCACCGGGCGCGAGACGGGCACGTCCTGCAGCCCCTGGCGCAGCCGGCCCAGGACCTCGGACCGCCTCGCCTCCGGCTGGACGAACCCGGGGTTCGCCTCGATGTGCCGCTGGAGCCGGTCCTGATAGGCGGAGAGGCGGAAGAAGTAGCACGGCTCGGTCCGCCGCACCAGCGGCCGCCCGCTGACGGTGCTCTTGTACCCCGCCTCCTTCGCGGCCGTCTCGGTGACGTACTCCTCCTGCCCCGTGTCGTACCAGCCGGTGTACTCCCCCTTGTAGATGTCCCCCGAGTCCAGCAGCCGGCGGATGTACCCCCCCACCCTCTCCTTGTGGCGGGGCTCGGTCGTGCGGATGAAGTCGTCGTACGAGCAGTTCATGAAGGCGAAGGCCCTGCGGAACTCCGCGGAGTTCTGGTCCGCCCACGCCTGCGGGCCCACGCCGTGGGCCGCGGCGGAGGTGACGACCTTGTCCGCGTGCTCGTCCGTCCCCGTCAGCAGGAAGACCGCGTCCGGCCCCGGCCGCCCCTGACCGGCGCCGCCCCCGAGCGGCTGACCCCGCAGCAGACGCTGGAAGCGCGCCGCGATGTCCGCCACGACCGTGGTGTAGCAATGCCCAATATGAGGGCGGTCATTGACGTAATAGATGGGCGTCGTGAGGTAGTACGGGTTCATTGGGGGGAGTGTAGCGGTTGGGGAGGCGATGCCGGTCGGAGGACCGGAGGGGCCTCCGACCGGCGACGGTGGAAGGGCTCGCCGGTATATACCGGGGCGTCGGAGCCGCGTCCGCTCCGCCGGGCCCTGCCAGAAATCGAAAGAACCCGCCCCCGGACGATTCCCCCGACGGCGGGATGAGTAGATACTTTCCTACCTTCGTTCCGGGTGCCCGCGGAATACGCCGCCGCGGCCATCGGTTCACCGCAGTGGCGTTTGGAACCCCCCGCGAATGGTGCGTGAGGAGTACGAGCGCCTGGCCTTGGAACAACTGGACGCGGTGTACCGCATGGCCTTGCAGCTCACCCGCAATCCCGAGCGCGCTCAGGACCTCGTGCAGGACGTGTACGTCCGCGCCCTGGACAAGGGCGTCCCGGAGCGCTTCGAGGACCGGGGCCGCGGCGGCGAGGGCGTCCGCGCCTGGCTCTTCACCATCACCCACCACACCTTCTACTCCGGCCTGCGCCGCGCCAAGAATGCCCCCTCTTCCGTCGAGGACTTCTACGCCGAAGAGTCCAGCGAGCCCCTCCCCGACGAGCCGCCCCCCGCGTGGGACCTGGCGAGCCTCGACTGGGAGCACGTGGACGACCGGCTCAAGAACGCGATCGACGCCCTGCGTCCGGAGTACCGCGAGGTGCTCCTGTTATGGGGCGTTCAGGGACTGAAGTACCGCGAAATCGCGGAGATCGTCGGGGTGCCCATCGGGACGGTCATGAGCCGCCTCCACAGGGCGCGCAAGATCCTCGCCGATGAAATCGGCGGATCGGAGGGGTTCGCCGCGGAGCACAGGCTGCGGACCCAGCAGGAGTCGGGCGAGACGGCAGAAGCGGAGCGGACGGCGTGAACGACACTCACCTCAACAGCCAGCCGGAGCAGGACCTGCCCACCGCGGCGCTGCTGCGCTGCGCCGCCGACGGCGAGCTCACGCCCAGCCAGCAGGCCGCCCTTGACGCTCACCTCCAGGCCCACCCGGAGGACGCCGCCAGGATTCGCTTCGAGCGCGACCTCCGCCAAGCCTGCGCCCGTGCCATGGCCGGCCAGGACGTCACGGCCCCCGCCGACCTGCGCGCCCGCATCGCCGCCCTGACCGCCAGGCCCGCCGCCCCCGTCCCCCAGCCCGCTGCCGAGCCGGAGGTGGTCGTCGTCGCCGGTCGCATCGGACCGGCCCGCCTCCAGCGGTGGGCCTCGCTCGCCGCCGCGGTGCTGCTCCTGGGCGCCGGCGCCGCGCTGCTCGTTCGCGGGGGAATGCTCACCCGCGGCGCCCCCGGCGACACCGCCAGCGCCGCCGTCGTGCTGACCAACTTCCTTTCCCAGGAGCACAAGCGCTGCAGCGCCGGCCGCGAGGGCTCGTTCGCCCAGCGCCTGCGCGTCACCGACCTGTCCCGCGTCCCCGAGGCCGTTCAGCAGGTGCTGGGCAAGCCGGTCTCCGTCGAGTCGATGGCCGAGGCGGACTTCCAGTTCATCGGCGCGGGAAGCTGCCGCGTCCCCGGCGCGGAGAAGTCCGTCCACCTCCTCTTCCGGCGCATGTGCGACGGCCAGCCCTCCGGCCCCCCGGTCAGCCTCTTCATCGAGCCGGACACCGGCCGCCTGAACCTCGAGGAGGGCGTCACCTACGCCGTCGAGGAAGGCGGCCGCGACACCCCGCGCGTCATCGCCTGGACCCACGACGGCCTGGTCTACTACCTCGTCACGTCCTGCTCGGTGACCTGCGAGTCCGCCCGCCATCGCCTGGACGCCCCTCCGTCCCTGGCCGGCCTCGCCCGCTGACCCGCGCGTGCCGCGGCCTCCCGTCCACCTCTGACCCGGCTGAACCCCGGCTCAGGCGATGAGGTACAGAGCAAAAGCGGCATAGGCTGCCCCTGGGATCGGCCGATCCATTGGGTGGGCCCACGGGCCGGTTGGAGGTGATGCCATGAAGACTCGACGCCGGATCGCAGCGCTCGCGGGCGCCTGCGGCCTCGCCCTGACCCTCCTTGCTCTCCCCGCGCAAGCCCAGAACGCCCTCGGCGACGGCCGGGTTCTCGACCGCAACCTCCAGCCCGGCAGCGGGGGCATCAACACCCGCGTCCGCGATATCGACGCCCAGATCCGCTTCTCCAACGCCATCGTCACCGGCAACGCCCCCGGCCTGGCTTCCTTCCGCGGTGAGGTCGGCTATCTCGCCCCGGAGGATTTCCGGGGCCACCTCGGCTCGAACGACCTCTTCCCCTTCGTCCGCGACGCCGCGCCCCCCGCCTACGCCGCCCAGTCCGGCCTCCGCGGCACCGACGCCCTCCGGTACCAGTTCGGGCTCACCACCGCCACCGTCCCCGGCGCGGCCCCTACGCCCCTGGGCTTCCGCGGCCCCGTCCTGTTCGAGCGCGCCGGCAGCGGCGCCACCGGCGCCGAGGTCTCCAGCGGCCTGCGCTCCACCTCCGACTTCCTCACCCGCCAGTCCCTGCGACCGATTGTTATCGGACTCGGAAGGTCCACCGCCGACCTCCAGATCGACGCCGCCGTCGCTGCATCCCCCCTGATCGGGGTACGAACGCTCCAACTCCCCGCGGCAGGGGACCCCACCACGCTCATCGAGCAGCCCGCCATCGAGCCGCTGATCCCCGGCCAGACGCTCCCGATCGAACCGGTCCCCGGCCCTGACCCGCAGATGACCGGGGCCGCCGAGGCCCTCGGCCTCGGCGAGCCCACGGGCGCCGCCGGCCTGCCGGACCCCGCCGCGTTCACCGGACTGGGCGCGCCCCCGGAGCGAACGGCGACGCGCCGGCAGCGCCTCACAGCGCTCACGGGCCTGGAGCCGTACGCCCGCGGCATCACCCGCCCCGGCCAGCAGCCCCCGACCCGTGTTGACCTGGCCGAGCCCCTTCAGCTTCAGACCATGGCCCACCTCGGCGCCGTGGAGCGGCTGCGCCAGGAGCTCGACACCTCGCTCGCGGCCCTGCCGCAGCCGGGGCGCGAGGCCGACGCCGACGCCGATGGTGAGGGGCAGACGCGCGCCGCCGCGACGCCGCTGGAGCAGCGGCTCGAGGACATCCGCCGCCGCCTCGCCGGCGAGCCGGCGCTGGTGAAGCCCGATCGGCCGCAACTGACGGACCCGCAGCGTCCCGCCCGCCCCGGCATTGATGAGCCGGAGGAGTTCACCCCAGAGCAGCGCGAGGCTCGCGAGCGGGAACGGCGCGAGGCGATGCGCCGGGCGGGGATCAAGGTCCCGGGCACCGTGGAGTTCGACCCCAACATGATCGACGCGATGCGCCGGTCGCGCATGACCATCCGCGACCTGAGCTCCCCCAGCGTCGCCGACAACATGGTCTACGCGGAGAACATGGCCGCGGGGCAGACGCTCCTGGCCCAGGGGCGGTACTTCGACGCTGAGGAGCGGTTCGTCCGCGCTGCCGCGGCGATCCCCGGCGAGCCGATGGCCGCCATCGGGCGGATCCACGCGCAGATCGGCGCCGGGCTGTTCATGTCCGCGTCGATGAACCTGCGGACGCTCCTGACGACCAACCCCGAGCTGCTCCCGGCCCGCTACGGCGAGACGCTCCTGCCCAGCCGGAGCCGCTGGGCGGCGATCCGCGACCAGCTCGCCACGCGCCTCCAGGACGACGACCGCGGCGCAGCCCGCGCCGCCGCACTGCTGCTGGCGTACCTCGGCTACCAGTACGGCGACCAGGTCGCGCTGCGTCAGGGGATCGAGACGCTCCAGTCCGGCCCGGAGATGCAGGTGGACAGCGAGGCCGCGCTCGTCTCGCTGCTGGCGGCCGTCTGGCTCGACGCGCCCCCCGCGCCGGCGCCCGACGGCGGCGAGTGAGCACGGCACCCCCGCTCCGCGCGCCCCTGGTTCCAGCCCGATCGCTCCGCAGGGCTCCCGGCGCGGGATCTCCAAGCGAGACCGCTCGTATACGATCATTCTCCGCCTGGTCGCCCGGTGTGGTGCGCCCGGTGCGGTCCCCCTCCTAACCAGGGACTCATGGCCGATCCGCCCAACGCACACCCGACCTCAGCCAACGGCGACGCGACCACCTCGCCCGCCTGGCGGTGTGATGGGGCAGAGGCCCCCGCCAGGCGGCCCGTGTCGATCACCCACCTCGCGGGGATTGTGGACCTCGCCGAAGGCTCGGTCTCCGTCCGCGACTTCCTCACCGACGGCTCGCTCATCGCCGCCTGCGACGAGCTCTCCCGCACCACGGGCGTGCCCATCTGGATCCGCGACCGCGACGGGAGCGCGATCGTCCCCGGCGAGGAGGGCTCGCTGTGGCGGTCGGTGGACGAATCCGTCGCCGCCGCCCGTGCGGCGAGCCTCGCCGGCGTGGAGCACGACGCCGACGCGGCCATCCTCGCCGCGCCGCTTCGGACCAGCGCGGGCGAACTGGGCGCGCTGGTCATGGCCGCCCCCGGCACGACCGCCGCGAAGGACGACCTCCAGGAGGTCTCGCCCCGCCTCCGCGGCGGCGGCGGCGCCGAGACCGCCGCATCGGTGCACAGGGCCCTCACGCGGCTCGCCACCGCCATCAGCGAGGGGTGCGAGGCCCAGCTCTCCCTCCGCCAGCGCCTCATGGAACTGGGCGCGCTGTACCGCCTCAGTTCGATGGTCGTCGAAACCGAGGACGTGGATCAGCTCCTGGCCGTCGCGCTGGAGCTCGCCATCGACGTCCTCCGCGCCGACGCCGGCAGCATCGGCCTGATCGAGGAGCACCACGACCACCTGGTCATCAAGGCGACCCGCGGCCTGAGCGCACGCTGGGTCGACTACAGCTCCAGGCTCAGCCACGGCGGCCTCCTCCGCCAGGCCGCCCTTCGCGGCGAGATCGTCTGCGTCGAGGACCTCGCCACCGACGAGGCCAACGTGGACCCCGACCGCGTCCGCGAGGAGGGCCTGTGCAGCCTCTTCTCCACCGGCCTGATGTACCAGGGCCGCGCCATCGGCCTCATCCGGCTCTACTCGCGCACGCCGCGCTGGTTCACCCTCGCCGAGCGCGGCCTGCTGCGCTCCATCGCCGACCAGTCCGCCGCGGCGGTGATCAACGCCCGGCTCAGGAAGCTCCGCGAGGAGGACGAGCGCGTCCGCCGGCAGATGCGCCTGGCCGCGGACGTCCAGCGCCGCATGCTCCCCCGCGTCAGCCCCGACCTGCCGACGCTCGACGTCGCCGCCCGTTACGTCCCCAGCTTCGAGCTCGGCGGCGACTTCTACGACCTCATCCAGCTCGGCCCCAGCCTCGGCCTGGTCGTCGGCGACGTGGTCGGCAAGGGCGTCGCGGCCGCGCTGCTCATGTCCGCCGTCCGCGCCTCCCTCCGCGCCCACGCCCAGGACGTCTACGACATCGACGAGGTCATCGCCCGCGTCAACGCCGCCCTGACCGTGGACACCCGCGACAACGAGTTCGCCACCCTCTGGTACGGCATCATCGACCCGCGGACGATGGACGTGACCTACTGCAACGCGGGCCACAACCCCCCCATCCTCTTCCGGCCCGGCCAGCCCCCCGTGGAGCTCGACACCGGCGGCATGGCCCTGGGGATCGACGCCACGCAGCGCTACGACCGCGGCCTGGTGCGCCTCAGCCCCGGCGACGTCCTGATCGCCTTCACCGACGGCCTCACCGACGCCGCCAACTTCGAGAACCAACGATTCGGCAAGGCCCGCCTCATCGCCGCCGTCCAGGAGGCCCTCTCGCAGGAGGCCGGCCGGACCGCCTCCGGCATCCTCGAGCACATCCTCTGGCACCTGCGCCAGTTCGTCGGCCTCAACACCGCGAGCGACGACCTGACCGTCGTGGTCGCCCGCGCCCGCACATAACCGTGGCACTACCTTCCGGCCCGTGCCCTCTTCTTCTCCCCGCCTCCCCCACTCCCGGCGTCTCCCCTACGCCGCGCTCGGCCGGTCCCAGTCGTCGTCCCCGCCCCACGGCGAGATCCGGTACCCCCGCTCCTCGATCTGGCCCTTGAGGTCGTCGAACCGCTCCTGCACGCGGTCGAGCGTCCGCTCGATCTGCCGGATCAGTTCGTCCGACGACGGCGGCCGCTTCGGGATCGACGGCCGCACGCGCCCGATGATCTCCCCGCCGCCGAGATCACCCCGCCGCGGCCGGCTCGGCGCCGGCATCGCGCTCACCGCTTCCACCGGGAACCGCAGCGTGCGGACCTCCTCGCCGGACTCGGGCCCCGTCTCGTCGCGCCGCAACCTGAGCTTTGTCGCCATGACCTCGAACTCCACACCCCGGCGGGCTCAGCACCCAACCGGGACATGTGAAGATCGGATTCGCCGCGGCCCCGGTGAACCCGTCCACCCGGTTCTGGACCACCCTGGCGACAATCCCGCTTGAACGAACCCTCCCCTCCGCCCCAGTTTCATCCCCGGCGCGCAGTTCTCGGACGCCCCCCCACGGATCGCCGCGCCCGCGGTTATCGGGGCGGTGCCCCGTCCCGGCGGCGCTCGCCGATCCGCGGCTCCGTTCCCGCCAGCGTGCGGGCGATGTTGCCGCGGTGCGTCCACACGACCAGCGCCGCCAGCAGCCCCGTCACCGCCACGTACGGCCAGTACGCCCACGCTCCCTCGCCGCCGCGCAGCAGCGCGTACGCCCCCACCGCCGCCGGCATCGACACCGCCGCCAGCACGGAACTGATCCCCACCATCCGCAGCGCCGCCGCCGAGCACACCCACACCGCCACCGCCACCCCCACCGCCGCGGTCAGCACCGGGTACACCCCGAGCATCACCCCCAGCCCCGTGGCGACCCCCTTGCCCCCCTTGAACTTGAGCCACACCGGGAAGATGTGTCCCAGCATCGGCATCGCCGCCACGGCGAGGAACGCGAGCGTCTCCCCCGCCGACGCCGCCCCCGGCTCGCGCCCCAGGTGCCCCGTCAGCCACCCCGCGAAGACCACCGGCAGCACCCCCTTCAGCACGTCGAGCGCGAAGCACACCCCGCCGAGCCTTCTGCCCAGAACGCGCATCGCGTTGGTGGCGCCGATGTTCCCCGAGCCGTGCTTCCGCAGGTCCACCCCGCGGGCGAGCCCGATGAGCAGGCCAAAGGGGATCGACCCGACGAGATATCCCACCACGCCCGCGATCAGGTACTCGCTCATGCGCCCTTACCGTGGCACGGGCTTTCAGCCCGTGACTCCCCTGCCTCCCCTCCTCTACCGTGGCACGGGCTTCCAGCCCGTGACTCCCCCACCTCCCCTCCTCTACCGTGGCACAGGCTTCCAGCCCGTGGCTCCCCCTCCTCCCCGTCTCGACTCATCCCACAGGCGGCGGATCACCCGCCCGTGCCACCTCCCCTCACCTCCGCACCTCCTCACGCTCTCATCCCCCCATCCCCATCACCCGCTCCCTCACCGCGGCCACCAGCGCTTCCCACACTTCCTCCTCGCTCCGGGAGGCGTCCACGACCAGGTACCGCGCCGGGTCGGCCGCGGCCTGATCGAGGAAGCCCTTGCGGACCTTCCGGTGGAACTCCGCTCCCTTGGCCTCCATCCGGTCCAGAAGTGGGCTCAGACGCTTCGCCGCACCGCGCTCGTCGATGTCGAAGATCACGACCAGGTCCGGCATCAGCCCGCGCGTGGCCATCTTGGCCACCGCCGCGATCTCCGACGCCGGCACGCCCCCCGCGGCCCCCTGGTACGCCAACGTGGACGACACGAACCGGTCCGCCAGCACCATCTGCCCCCGCGCCAGCGCCGGCATCACCCGCACCTCCACCAGTTCGGCGCGGCTCGCCATGTACAGCAGCGTCTCGCACCGCACCGTCATCCCCGTCAGCGACCGGTCCAGCAGGATCTCGCGGATCCGCTCACCCGTCGGCGTCCCCCCCGGGTCGCGCACCTCGCACAGCGGCACGCCCGCCTGCTGCACCATCGCCGCGAAGCGGCGGAACTGCGTGCTCTTCCCCGATCCATCGGGGCCGTCGAAGACAACGAAGCGGCCGGCGAGCTTGCGGGCCCAGGAGAGGTCGGTCACGTCGGGCGTCCTTGCGGGGGTGCGAACCTGATCGGAGCGCGAGTGTACCCGGCCCGGCCAGGCCGCGGCAGAGGCGCCCGGGTTTCCACCGCCCCTGCCCAACTACTTCCCATCAATCGACGACCGAACGGCGCTGATCCGGCGCGACGCCTCCCCGCCCCCGAACGCCGGATCGACCAGCTCCAGCCGGTTGATCTGCAGCCGGATCACGTCGCTCCTCCGCCCGTCGCGGTTGTCGGCGGCGAGGATCTCCAGCATCTCCGCCCACGCCAGCCAGTACGCCTCGGGCCGGTGCTTCGTCGGCGGCCGCCGCTGCGACGCGGCGCGCTCCAGGTCGTCCACCAGCGACCGCAGCGTCGCGAACGCCGACTCGTTCTGCCCCCTCGCGCGCTGCGCCCGCCCGAGCCCCAGCCGCGCCCGCACCCGCAGTTCCGAGCCCGGCGCTGCGCGATCGGCCAGGTCCTGGTAGATCGCGGCGGCACGCGCATCCCCGGCGTCGATCAGCGCGTCGGCCAGCACCAGCCGGTACCGGTCCGCCTCCGACGGCCGGCGCGACTGCGCCCACTGCACCGCACGACGCGCGATCCCCACCAGCCGCTCCCGCGCCGCCGGCGCCAACTCCTCCCGCCCCGCGTCCGCCTCTACTGCCCGCGCCACCGCCGTCCTCGCGGCCTCCAGCGCCCGGTCGATCGCCACCGCCGCGACGCGGTCCGCCTCCGCACGGCGCGGGTCCGACTCCGGCACCCCTTCCAGCGCGTTCAGCGCCGAATCCAGTTCCTCCGGGGTCATCGCCCGCTCGCTCCCCGCCGCGGCGGCGTCGAGCACCAGACGCGCGCGCTCCAGGCGCTGCTGCGCCGAGTCCGGGTCCGCCGGCGCCAGTTTGACCGCCAGGTCCAGCGCCCGCGCGTACAGCGTCCCCAACTTGTCCACCAGCGCGGGGTCCGCGCCATCCTTGACCTGCGCCTCCCCCGCCGCGAGCTGCCCCAGCGTGTACCGCGAGAGCTCCACCGCCTTCTTCGCCGCCTCCGCCGCCCGCGCCGACTCCGGGAACTCCGCCGCCAGCCGGCACAGCGTCTCTACCGCCGCCACCGCGTCCCCCGCCTCCGGGCTCTCCCACAGGATCACCGCCAACTCCCACAGCGCCTCCGGCCGCGCCTCCCCCGCGTCATGACGATCCGCAACCGCACGCAGCAGCGCGGCCGCCTCGACGCGGGCCCGGTCCCCCGGCGACGACCCCCGCGCCAGCATCACCGCCCGCGACAGGGGCACCATCGCGTCCAGCCGGTCCATCGGCATCAGCCGGTCCGTCGCCGAGCCGACCTTCGCCAGCACCAGCGGCCGCAGCGCGGCCCGATGCTCCCGCAGGTCCTCGCGCCGAAGCAGCGTGAGCAGCGGCGCGAACGCCGCGTCGAGCTTCGCCGCGCGTTCCCGCCCATCGGTGCCCGCCTCCACCATGGCGAGCGACGCCCGCGTCGCCGCCTCCGCCACCAGCAGCGCCAGCAGCGGGTCCGCCGCACGCCGTGACGGCTCCCGCGCGTCGGCGACGACGAACGGCTCGGTGATCGCCGCGAGCGCGAGGTCCTCGCGGACCGCTCGCAGTTCCTCCTCGCTCCCCGCCGCGAGCATCAGCCCCATCCACGCCTGCGCCCGCGTCACCGGGTCCGGCACGGACCGCACGTCCGCCGCGCCGCTGCCCGCTCCGCCCCCTCCCGCATGCACCGGCTGCTCCACCACCCACCGCAGCAGCGTCCGCGCCTGCTCCCGAGCCGGCGCATCACGCTCGCCCCGGTTCAGCAGCACCGCCGCGAGCGCGACCCGACGCGACGCCTCCGCCGCGACCGTCCCCAGCTTCAACTTCCCAAGCGACTCCAGCGCAACCCGGGCGAACTCCTCACGCGACGCCCGCGACGCCTGCACCGCCGACAGGACCACCGCCGCCCGCCCACGGAAGTACGGGATCCGGATTCCCTGCTCCAGGTCGACCAGGCGCGCCAGCGTCCGCTCCGCTTCCTGGGCGCGACGCCGGACGGCCTCGGGGCTCCCCGTGCCGTCGATCAGCCGCGCCTGCACCCGCTCGACGATGCGCGTCGCCGCGTCGTCCGCGCGGGCGATCAGCATCAGCGCCTCCGCCGCGGCCTCCTCCGCACGCTCCCGCTGCCGCGCCGTCGGGATTCCCAGCAGCACCGCCGCCTCCGACCCGTCCGCCGCGATCCGGTCCAGCACGGCCGCGGCCTGCTCGACCATCCACGTCGGCGCCCGCTCGTCATCCGGCGCCAAGTCGATCAGCCGCGCCCGCGCCGTGATCGCCTCCTCCAGCGTCGGCGCATCGGCGATCGCCGCCAGCAGCGCCTCCACATCCGACGGCGCCGCCGCCGGCGCCGCGCCCTCCCCCATCGCCGGCGCCGCCCCGGGCTGACCCGGCTGCGCCAGCGCGAGCGACGCCGCCGCGGCCGCCCCCAGCGCGGCGACAACGACGCGGCGGTTCTGGCGTCGGTCGGGCGTCATCGGCGTCGTCATGGTGGTCGTGGCGTCGTCGGCAACTGGATGGTGGCGATGGCGGGGAGCGACCGCACGTGAGGGTAACAGCACCTCCGGCCCCGGTGGCGTCCCCGGGCTCAACTCCCCCCCGCCTCCCCCCGCGGCGGCAGGGCGACGCTGCTTCGCCGCTGGTCGTCCGCCACGCCGCGATCGCGCAGCTCCGCGGCACGCCTGATCACGGTGTACGCGTCCGCCGGGTTCGGGTTCTGCCGCGTCACGCCACCGTGCACCCGGGCGATCTCCTGCATCACCCCCGTCGGGTCCTCGTCCAGGAACTGGATCGTCTTGATCACCACCGGCCTCGTTCCCGCCACCGGATGCACCGGGTTCAGCCGGTCCAGTTCCCGCATCGTCGATTCCAGCCCCAACTCCCACACCCCGCCCCCGGATCGCTCGATCGACCGCGACAGCAGGAAGATCGCGTCCGGCTCCATCGAGAACGCCGCCCGTAGCCCGTCGAGGGGGTTGGACTGTCCGTGCGGCTCCACCTCCCGCAGCCACGCCGCGAGGCGTTGGACCGCGTCGGGAGTCGCCCGGATGAGCGCGGGGGTGAACCACTCGTACCCCGGCCCCGGCCCGCGCCCCCGCCGGAAGATCACCACCCCGAACTTCTGCGACGGCCCCAGCCGGCTCACCGACCGCAGCACCTCTTCCAGCACGATCGGCAGGCTGGAGACCATCGGCCCCGACCCGTCCACGACGTACACCACGCTCTGCGCGTCCGACGCTCCCAGCCCCGCGAACCGAATCTCTCCCCCCGCCGGCGCATCACCCCGGATCAGCCGCGGCGGCTCCCCCGGCTCCGCCGCCCGCAGCGACGGCGCCGCCCCGTCGGCCGCCATCCCGCGCAGCGACGGCATCGGCGCAGGCTCCCGCGCTGCCGCGGCCGCCCCCAAAGCGGCCGGTGACGGCGCCGGCGCGGACGCCCCCCCGCCGACCTCGCCGCTCTCGGGCGCGGGCGCATCGAACTCCGGCAGCACGGCCCCCTGCCCCGGATCGAAGAACGAGATCGACACCGGCGGCTTCGCCGGCGGCGGCGATGAGGAGACCCGCCAGACCACCGCCGCGGTCCCCAGCAGCAGCAGCGCGTGCAGCGCCAGCGACAGCCCCAGCGGCACGCCGGTGGTCATCATCGGCCCCGGGCGAGAGCGCCGCGCCCCCCTCCGCTTCGCCGCGCTGTCACGCACCACGCTCGCCACGCGCCGGCCCCCTCCGCTTACTCGTCGTCCTCGTCATCATCGTCGTCGTCCGCGACGCGGCGCGACCGGCCGAAGAGCACGTTGTCCAGCGCGAGCATCCCCGATCCCGCGAAGACCACCGCCAGCGCCGACATGAAGAGCATGAACTGCCACAGCAGCGCCCTCCACCCTTCCGGGTCGAACGCGGGCCGATCCGGCAGGAACCCCAGCACCGTCTGCCCCAGCTGCACCGCCGGGCCGATCTGGTCCAGCCACATCGCCCCAGCCATCACCATCGCGATCGACAGCGCGGCGATCCGCGTCAGCACGCCGAGCAACAGCGCGATCCCCCCGCCCAGCTCCGCGAGCACCACGCACCACGCCAGCCACCGCGGCGCGGTCTCCTGCGCCAGCCGCGCCGGCCAGATCGCCGGCAGTCGATCCCCGTTCTCATCCAGGCCGGGGTGCGCCGCGCTGTGAATCCGCAGCGCAACCCCGTACACCCGGCGCACCTCCTCCGTTCTCGGGAAATCGAACGCCTCGTACTGCGGCCGCCCCCTCGCCGCCGCGCCCTTGCCCCCCGCCGGCGCCCCGCCGCGGAACCCGTCCGCCGGCATCGGCTCCCCGTCCGGCGGGCCGTCGAGGCCCGGCGTCGGCGTCGGCAGCACCGGCGCGTTGGGGATCGACACGCCCATGTTCGCGAGCGTCGCCGCCCGCTCGCCGCTCACCGGCATCGTCGCCGCCACCTTCCCCAGCCCGGCCCAGATGAACGTGATCGCGAGCGCGATCCGCAGCAGCAGCGGCGCAACGCCTATGGCCAAACGCTGACGATGATTCATCGATGCGCTCCATCGCGGCCGCCCCGGGCCCGCTTGCCTGCTTCTTCCGGCTCCGCCCCGGGCGACTTCCCCTCTCTTTTCGGCGTTTGCGGGTGCGCCGCCCCGATTCAGCCCCTCCTTCACCCCCACCGGCCGCCCGTCATGGTAGCCGCCCCCGCTTCTCCCCGGCCCCCGCTGTCAGGTCCTCGTCCGGCATTCCCCAATGCCCCCGCGGCTACCATCACCCGTCTGATCAATCCCCCACCCGTGCGGGCGTGGCGGAACTGGCAGACGCACGGGACTTAGGATCCCGTGGCCGCAAGGCCGTGCAGGTTCGACTCCTGTCGCCCGCATTCCCCCCGGGAATCCCCCGGGCCCCGGCGAGAACTTGCGTGCAAGCGCGGCAGCCCCCTTGCATAGGCGTGTTCCCGCGTTATTATGAATCTGTTCCACGGGTTTCGGGAGGAGAGATAGAACCCGGAATCCCATAGTTCTAAGTGGCGCCCGCACGGGATCCCGCCCCTCGCCGGATCACCGCCGCGGTCGCGATGCGTCGGCCGTGCCGGGCTCGTCGGCGCGGCGGGTGGTGTCCTGCCGCCGTCGCGGGCGTGCGTCCACCACGCGGCGTCGCGCGGGCGGGCGCCCAGCCCATTGCACGAACCCGCTCTCTCTCGCCGGGGTGGCGAAAGCCCCCCGGCGGACTTTTTTCTCACGACCGCGCGGCCCCGTTGGCGCCACGCTCCCCCAGCCACCACCGCTTCTTCGGCCTCGCCTTCCAGATGAACCCGAAGTTCCGCTGCGCCACGTCCGTGATCCAGTCCAGCGCCTCCTCCGGCGAGTCGGTCACCAGCATCAGGTCCAGGTCCGACCGGTCGATCGTCCCCTCGGCGACCATCGTCTCCCGCATGAACTCCACCAGCGGCGTCCAGTACTCCTTCCCCATCAGGACGATCGGGAAGTCGCGGATCTTCCCCGTCTGCACCAGCGTCAGCGCCTCGAACATCTCGTCCAGCGTCCCGAACCCTCCGGGCATCACGATGAACGCGTACGAGTACTTGACCAGCATCACCTTCCGGACGAAGAAGTAGTTGAACTCGACGAAGCGGTCCAGGTACGGGTTGGGCGCCTGCTCCCGAGGCAGGCGGATGTTGCACCCCACGCTCTTGCCCCCCACGTCCCGCGCCCCGCGATTGGCCGCCTCCATCACCCCGGGCCCGCCCCCCGTCAGGACCGTGAACCCGAGTTCGCTCACCCGCGCGGCCACCTCGCGCGCGAGGATGTAGTACGGGTGGTCCTCCTTGAACCGCGCCGATCCGAACACCGTCACGCACGGCCCCACGAAGTGCAGCGCGCGGAACCCCCGGATGAACTCCGCCGCGATCCGCAGCACCCGCAGGAACTCCGACGAGCGCTTCCGCGGCCCCTCGAGGAACTTCCCCTCCTCCACGCTCGTGGTGCTCTTGCCCCACCGCCGGCCCGCCGACGAAGCCACCCCGTTCACCAGCGCCCCCGCCTCCCCGACGCCGACGGCCCCGCGCGCCTGCTCGTGCGGCGTGCCGCGAGGATCCGCACCGTCGCTCCCGTTCCGAGTCTCGTCCACGTCGCGACACCACCTTCCATCTTGCCCGCCGCCCGCCTCCAGCCCCCACCCGGTCTCACCCAACCGTACTTATCGGCGCCGCCGCGGGTTCGACTTCCATCGCTGCCACAATCCTTCCCTTTGGCCGCAACGCCGAGCACACGACCACGCGGACATTCCATGCCCGCCCGTACAATCCCCAATGCCCCTCGACCCCGACGAGCCCGTCACCCTGACCTCCGCCGCGACCGAGTTCAAGGCCGCGACCATCGCCCGCGCCCTTGAGGCCCGCGGCATCCCGGCTCGCATCTACGGCGCGCTCACCACCGGCTTCCGCGCCGAGGCCCCCGGCGTCTCCCACGTGATGGTCCTCCGCAAGGACCTCGACCGCGCGAGGGCCGCCCTCGCCGAGATCCAGTCCAGCCAGGACGACATCGACTGGTCCGAGGCCGAGCGCGCCGCCCCCCACCCCGATGCCCCCTTGCCCGACGGTCCCATCCCCTTCCCCGACGCCCGGGGGCAGGGCGCCTCTCAATCCGAACGCCGATGGGCCTGGACGATCGTCCTGGTCCTCCTCCTTCCCATCGGCGGCGTCCTGACCGCGCTGACGGCCCCCACCGCCCTCGACCCGGTCGTCAAGGCGATCGGCCCGACACTCCTCGCGATCGCCGCCGTCATGGCCTTCTGGCTCATCACGACCAGACGCGAGGACGACGCCGACAGCGACGACGCCCCGCACCGTCGCTGATCCGGCGCGATCCTCGCCCGGCTTTCAGAACACAGCCGCACGACCACACCAGGCCGAGTGCCTGATGCCCAGCGCCTAGTGCCCGACTCCCTCACCTCCCCCGCTCAGCACCCGCCACACATCCCGCACCACCCAGCTCATGTTGCGGTGCGCCGGCGCCGTCGCCGCGGCGATGTGCGGCGACAGCCGCACGTTCGGCAGCCCCAGCAGCGGGTAGTCCGCGCCGAACGGCTCCGGCTCGTGCACGTCCAGCATCGCCCGCGCCCCGGGGTTGGCTCGCATGAACGCCGCGCACGCCGCCGGGTCCACCACGAACCCGCGGCTGGTGTTGATCAGCACCACGTCGCTCTTCATCCGCGCGAACGCCGCGGCGCCCAGCAGCCCCCGGTTCCCCTCCCGCCCGTCCACGTGCACCGTCAGCACGTCCGCGCTCGACAGCAGTTCGTCGAACGAAACCGGCTCCGCCCCGAACCGACCCTCCGGCGGGATATCCACAAGATCGTGGTACAGCACCCGCATGTCCAGCGCCGACCCGACGCGCGCCACCTGCGACCCGATCTTCCCCAGCCCCAGGATCCCCAGCGTCGCGCCCGCCGCCTGCCGGGGCGCGATGACCCCCGCGCGGATCTCCTTCCACCGCCCCACGTCCACCGCGCCCTCCAGGAACACGCGCGGGCGGATCGCGTCGAACATCAGCGCCGCCACGTACTCCACCACCGCCCGCGTGTTCGCCGCGGGCGTGCTCGCCACCACCACCCCGCGCGCCGCGCACGCCGCCACGTCGATGTTGTCCACGCCCACGCCCGCACGCCCCACCACCCGCAGGCGCGGCGCCCGCGACAGCATCGCCGCGTCCACCTTCGTGTACGTCCGGATCACCAGCCCCTCGGCGCGCGACAGGAGTTCGCTGAACCGCGGCTCATCGTCCGACGGGCACCGCACCAGCTCGCACCGCTCCGCGAGCCACGCCGCGCACACCTCGTCGAGGTGCTCGGTCTGGATCACCAGCGGACGGCCGCTCACGCATCCCCGCCCCTGCTCCCGCCGCCGCCCTCACCCTCGTCCCCCTCGAACTCCGCCGGCTCGATGATCGCCGTCATCGAGCCCTTGCACGTCGCCATCAGCGGATCGCGCCCGAACGCCAGGATCTGGTCGCGCTTCAGCTCCGCGTGCTCCTTGTGCGTCGTCAGGCACACCGCCCGCCCCTCCGTGTCCACCTTCTTGGCGATCATGAACGCCTTCTCGACGCTGTATCCGAACAGCGACTGCATCATCCGGATCACGTAGTCGTACGTGTGGTGCTCGTCGTCGAGCAGCACCACGTTCCACTGCCTCGGGTGACCCGTCCGGTCCTCAGGCCGGACGTCCGGCTTGGGCCTGATCTGCGTCGTTGCCATGCCCTGATGCTACGCCCTCGGCCGCGCCGCCTCGCCGCACGCCCGGCCCCGTGAAGCCCCAGGCCGCCCGCCAGCGCCGTCATCCAACTGGAACCCGTCCGCTACACTCCCCGCATGACTCCCCTCCGAGCCACGGCGCGCACGCTCCTCCTCCTGGCGGCCGCCGCCATCGCCGCCGGGTTCGCCCCTCCTCCTCCCGCCGGCTCCCCCTCGCAGCCCCCCGCGCCCGCCGAGCCGCCGGCCCAACCCGCCCCGGCCGATCCCTTCGCCAACCTCCCGCCGCAGGTCCGCCTCGGCCTGCGCGTCGCGCACACGCAGCGCATCCTCCCCGTCCTGTCCACCGTCGTCATCGTCCCCGATGCCGATTCGTACGTCGCGGCGATCGGCCGCTGGTCGATCCACGCCCGCTACCCCGTCCTCATCGACGACGGCACGTGGATCGCGCAGCAGGACATCGCCCGATTCGTCCGCGCCTTCCGCCCGCGCAACGTCGTCAGATGGTCCGCCCCCGCCGGCGAGACCCTGCCCGAAGACCCCCCGGGCCGCCGCGCCGCGATCGAGCGCGCCGCCGCCGCCGCCTGGGGCGCCCCCGACGCCGCGAGCCTCCGCGCTCGCTGGGATGAGGTCTCGCTGACGCCCCCGGGCCTGATCGCGACCAACGAGGGCGACGGCGCGTGGACCGCCGCCCTCGCCCTCGCCGCAGGGCGCGGGCAGGTCCTCGTCTGGGTCCCGCGCTCGCACGACCACATCGGCTGGCAGGCATCCCTGGCGGCGGTGGACGCCCTCTCGCGCCGGCTCGAGGAGGCCGCGGCGGAAACCGGCCTCTCCTGGGACGGCCTCGGCGACGACCTCGACGCCATCACCCTCTGCCTCGACTTCCCCGTCAAGGTCGATCTCGGCGAGTCCAGTCGCGCCAGAATGTGGGCGACCACCGACGTCCTCGGGCGCGACCGCAGCGGCGAGCGCACCCGCCGCTGGGCCTGGGCCGGCCAGATCGCCGGCAGCGAAGCCCGCGCCGCCTACATGGCCATGTGCGCCCTGTTCCTCCGGCCGCCCAGCGCCTGGCTCTTCGACGGTTACGAGAACACCGAGCCCTGGTCCCACTGGGACGCCACCGCCGCGGCGATCGAACTCGAGCGCGCCGGCGTCCCCACCGTCGTCGGCGACGACGGTGCCCAGGGCGCCGACGACTTCCGCCTCTGCGCCGCCGGCCGCGCCCGCGTTCCGACGCCGCGGGAGCAGGCCACCGACGGCTCGACCCGCGGCGGCGCGCGCTTCGGCCTCATCGCCGTCAACACCTCCGGCAACGCCGAGTTCTTCGACCTCCGCCCGGGGCGCGCCCTCGCCGGCGACGTCCCCTTCCTCGCCATCCCCTCCATCGTCCACTTCGTCCACTCCTGGTCCGCCAACCGCCCTAACGACCGCAACACGATCGCCGGCCGCTTCCTCGAACGCGGCGTCTACGGCTACGTCGGTTCCGTCCACGAGCCCTACCTCCAGGCCTTCACCCCGACGCCGCTGTTCGTGAAGCGCCTCCTCGCCCACGCCCCCCTCGGCGTCGCCCCAAGGCTCGACAGCGGGCCGCCGTGGAAGATCGCCATCCTCGGCGACCCGCTCTTCACCCTCGGCCCCGCGCCGGACGAGCCGCCCGAGGAGCACCGGCGGCTCCCCCTCGAAGGCGCAAAGCCGCTGGCCGACTCTCTCGCTGAGGCCCTGCAAGCGCGCGACTTCCACCGGGCCGTCATCGACCTCTCGCTCATGGCGCGCGACGAGGACGTCGTCCGCCTCGTCCGCGCTATCCAGAAGGACAAGGAGGCCCGCCTCGACCCGGACACCGCTCTGGCCGCGGCGTCGAGCCTCTACCTTTCCGGCGCCTTCGAGCTCTTCACCGACGTCTACGACCTGGCCATCCACGGCGCGCCCCCCGACGCCGACGTCGCCCGCCTGGCCCTGCGCGACATGCTCTGGCACACCCTCTGGCCCATCCGCGCCACCCTCCGCCCGCACGAGCTGACCCTGCTGCGCCTCAACATCCGCAAAGACCCGTACCACATGCCCCGCGACGCCGCCGAGGTCCACGGCGCCATCGGCCTCGCCGACGGCCACGAGGCCGCACGTGACTTCCTCGAACGCATCCGCTCCGAACTCCCCAGCGACGAGGCGCGCCGGCAGTTCAACGAGTACCTCCGCCGATAGCCGCTCGGCTCTCCGGCCCGCGCAGCGATCCCGCGGCGACCTCGCCGTCGCTGCGGATCTCGGCCCACACCGCGCCCTCCGCCGCAGTCGTCAGCCAGCGCCGCCCGCGGCGCAGCGGGTCCCAGCGCGGATCGCCCACGCGTCGCGGCCCCGTGGACTGCAGCACGGCGGCCGGCCCAACCGCCTGAACGAACTCCAGCGCGGCCGGGTTTACGCTCCCATGGTGCGGCAGTTCGATCACCTCCGCCCCCCCCGTCGCGCCGGCATCCGCCATCAGCGCCCCCATCGCCACCGGCCCGATGTCACCGGTCAGGAGCACCCGCCGCTCGCCGCCATCGGTGGCGACCGTCACCCGCGCCACCAGCGACGCCTCGTTGATGCGCAGCGCCGACACGCCCGCGAAGTCGTCCTCCGGCCACAGGAACTCCACCGTCGCCGCACCCAGCCGCAGCCGGTCCCCCGCGCGGACCACGCGCACCTCCACCCCGCGCCGGCGGAGCTCGCGCAGCAGCACGCCCGCGACCGACGCGCTGTCGCGCTGCGCCGCCGCGGCCGTCGCCGGGCTCACCAGCACCCGCCGGATGCCGAGCGGAGCCACGACGTCCGGCAGCGCGCTGACGTGGTCCAGGTGCGCGTGCGTCACCACCGCCGTCCGCACGCGCCACGCCCCCAGCGCCCTGACCGCCCGCGGCAACTCGCGCACGCCCATCCCCGTCCGCACGGACCCGCAGTCCCACAGCATCGCGTCCTCGCCGCTGAGCCCCCGCCCGGCGCGGACGAGCATGCACGTCCCGTCGCCGACGCTCAGCGCATCGACCCGCACGCGCCCGCGCCACGACAACCCCGGCATCACCAGCACCTCGACGGCGAGCCACGCGGCGACCGCCGCCGTCATCGCCCACGCCCCCCGCTCGCGCCGGTGGCCGCGAGCGAACCAGTACAGCGCGACCGCCGTCGCCGCCGCGGCCCACGGCGCGCTCACGCTCGGCAGCCACAGCACCGTCCCCGGCACGTGGTCGAGCCAGCGCACGATCCCCGCCGTCCACGACGCCAGCCGCTCCAGCACCCCTCCCACCACACCCGCCGCGACCGGCGCAACCGCACCCAGCGCCAGCGCCGTGTACCCCGCCCACAACAGCGCCGTCACCAGCGGCACGATCAGCACCCCCGCCGGGGCGGCCAGCGGGCTGACGATCCCCGTGTGATGCGCCACCAGCGGCGCGGCCACCGCCCAGCAGAGGACGCTCGTCGAGATCAGCCCCTTGACCACCCCCCAGAGCCACCGCGCCGCCGCCGCGAGGATCCCCGGCGGGCCGGACCGGAGCGTCCCCCGCAGCGGCACGCCCCAGAGCCGGTCGTGCCACGCCCGACCCTGCCAGAGCAGCACCGCGACGATCCCGCAACTGAGTTGAAACCCCAGCGACCACAGGTCCATCGGCCGCCAGAGGATCAGCCCCAGCGCGATCCATCCCAGCACCGTGAGGCGGTCGTACCGCCTCCCCGCGGCCTCGGCGACCAGAAACGCCAACACCATCGCGCCGGCCCGCAGCACCGGCGCCTCCGCCGGCACCACCAGCAGATACAGCACGACCAGGGTGGCCACCAGCACGGGCTCAAGCCCGCCGCGCTCGCCGGTGAGCCGGATGAGGCCCAGCGCGGCCCAGGCGATGACCACGAGGTGGAACCCCGAGATCGCCAGCAGGTGGACCAGCCCCTGGCGGGTGAACGCCGATGCGACGTCCTGCGCCGCGCTGTCGTACTCGCCCAGCAGCAGCGCGGCGAGCATGGCGCGCGACTCACCCCCGCCCTCGGCGCTCCCGGCCGCGGCGTCGAGCGCGCTCGCCGCGCCGGCGCGCAGGCCCGCGATCAGCCGCACCCAGCGCGAGCGGACCGCCCATGCCGCGCCTCCCGGAGCCCCGAGCGGTTCGACCAGTGCGATGTTGGGGACGCGCAGCACGCCGGCGTCGCCATCCTGCGCGGCCCATAACCGCCGGTCGGGCGCGCCGGGGTTCATCGGAGGCCGCGGGGGCTCCAGTTCGCCGCTGAGCCGCACGCGCTCCCCGGGCGCGACGGGGAAGGACGCGCCCGCATCGCGGCAGGGAACCCAGACGCGCACCCGGCCGCGGGCGCGCATCGGTCCGGCGTCGGCGACGAGCCGGTCCACATCGACGGCGACGCGCCAGTGCGCCTCCCGCCCCGCGGCCGCGAGAGCGGCCATCGCGCCGGGGGCGCGGGCCGGGTCCATCAGCCGCGCCGGCTCGGCGACCATCCCCTCGACGGTGATGACCAGGGGCGTGCCCGCGCCGGCCCCGATCCAGAGTTCGGAGAGGTGTCCCGCGGGGATCTCGTGGATCCGCAGTGCGAACCACCCCGCGCCGGCGAGGGCCGCCGCGGCGGCGAGGGCGAGCCGCGCAACCAGCGCCCGGCCGAGGGCGGCGACGATCTGCACCGCCGCGGCCAAGCCGAACCACGCCGGCGCGGGGACCATCGGCGCGTGCCTCGCGGCCATATAACCGGCGGCGACCATGGCGAAGGCGACGAGCGACCGTCGGCGCGGCGGGGACCGGAACGGCCGATGCGCCGGCCCCGCAACGTCGTCACTCTGGAGGGGCGCCATCACGGCCGCCCACGGTCGCACCCCGGGCCCGCGCCGTCAAGGGCCGCGGCCAAAGAACAGAGCCCGGCACACATCGATGTGTGCCGGGCTCCGAGGAGGCCTGGGGGACGCGTCGCCCAACAAAATCAGTTGCTGCTGCCGGCGTTGACGATCAGGTCGTCGAAGCCATCCAGAGGATCGGGCTGGCGCGGAACGGGCGAGCCGGCGACGGCCGCCGGGGCAGGGGGGTTGTACTTGAGCACGCGGTTCGGACCGGACGTCTTGCCGCCGACGTCGTTGGAGCCGAGGTAGTACCCGTCGGAGCCGGCGGAGTGGAAGACGATCGCCGCGCGGCCGATCTTCGGGGTGGAATCGTTGAACGGGGCCTCGTTGGCGGGGTTGGGATCCGGATAGGCAGGATGGCCGAGGAAGCCGGCGAGGGTGCCCTCGACCTCCCGCATGTTGTTCCGTTCGCCCAGGAGGCTGTACCCGGACTCGGCCTCGGTCGAGTTCTGGGGCTGGTTGCGACTGAGCCTCCCCAGGTTCTTCGACTTGAGGAACCCGGCGTTGGAGGCCCAGTAGTAGCGGGCCCGGTCGGCGTTGGCGCCGCCGTCGAACTTCTCAAGGGCGAAGTGCGTGTTCGCCGCCAGACCCGGATCGTCCTGGACCCAGGCGAGGATCGGCGTGCCCCAGGCGTCCACGACGTCGGGGAGCCGCTTGTGCGCGTTCTCGCCGACCTGCTTGTCGCCCTCCTGGGCGACGTAGTACTTCTTGTCGGGCTGCCAGTAGCGCTTCGACTCCTCCGAGGCCGCGCCGATGCGGGTCAGGTCCACCTTCACGGTGTTGTTGGAGCCGGAGCGCGGCCCGACGTCGATGATGTCCGGCGAGGCGCCGCTCTGAACGATCCCGCCCGCCAGGTCGAGGATGATGTTCTCCATCGCGGTGAAGCCGCGGTTGATGTTCTCGGCGTGCCCCATCTGCATGGGGGAGAAGTAGCCGGGATAGCGGTTGTGATCGGTGTAGAACTGGGTGGAGGCGTTGGCGAGGTCGGTCATCAGCGCCGTGGTGGCGGCCTTGCGGGCGGCGTTGCGCGCCCCGGTCAGCACCGGAAAGACGATCGCCACAACCACGCCGATGATCAGGATGACGATCATCAGCTCGACCATCGTGAAGCCCCGCCGCTGCCCGCGGCCAGGGGCGAGATCGGCGGCGGCGCTGCGCGCCGGAACGTGGATGCCTCCCATGGATCCGAACTCCTCTGCCGTCAGGTTGCCGTCCGCCGACGGGACATCCGCCGGTCCCCCCCACCCCCCACCCCTCCCACCACCAATGCTCACCCCGGTCCCTCCGCGCCGGTCGCGACCGAGCAGCCGCGGGGCATCGGCACCGAGTGCTATTCGCTCGACCGGCGGGGATTGATCCGGATTTGGCCCGCGCGGAGTGCGAACCCGGGCTCAGCATACGCGCGCAGGGGCGCGGCCCGGTCGCGAGCCCCCACGAAGACCAAACACCAATCGACCTCCAATATAACATCTCTCCGGGCCAGCACCACCCCCAGGAGAAGATGGGAAGTGGAGGAGAGAGCCACGCCCGGTCGATCGGGTTGTGGGCGGGTCGCCTTTGACCACCCCGACCCGGGGCTCAATACTGGCATGCGTGACCGTTGCCGGAACGATCGTGAGCCTGAAGGCGCTCCCCCCGAATGAGCGGAGCGCGGCGATCGGGCGCGCCGCGGCCGCGCTGGCCGAGGGGCGGGTCGTCGTGCTGCCGACCGAGACGGTGTACAGCGTGGCCTTCCGGGCGGGGAGCCCCGGGGCGGGCGCGCTGGCCGCGGCCTTTCAGGCGTACGCCGAGCGGTCCGGGGTACCTTCGCCGCTGGCGTGGCACCCGCCGAGCCTGGAGCGGGCGTACGAGGCGCTGGACCTGCGTGCGGCGACGCACCGGCGGCTCTTCTCGCGGCTCTCGCCCGGACCGGCGATCTTCGCGGTGGCGATGACGCCGCAGCGGCTGGCGGCGGCCGCGGAGGCGATCGGGTGCGACTCGGGAGTGCTGGACTCCGCGGGGGCAGGGGAGGTCGCGGCTCGGCGCACAGCGGACCCCGTCGCCCGCGAGGTCGTCGGCGCCGGTGGCGGGGAGCACGGGGACGTGCTGCTGGCGGAACTGCCGGCGCCGGACGGGCGCGGGACGTGGGCGATCGACGGGGCGGAGGCGGGCGCGGCCGCGGCCAAGTGGCTGGATGGAGAGCCGCCGGCGCTGGTGCTGGACGCCGGGCGGGCGAAGCCGGGGCGGGCGGCGACTATCCTGCACCTCGGTTCGGGGGGGGCGTGGGAGGTCCGGCGGCCGGGGGCATACGAGGAACGGTTCGTGCGCAAGCAGCTCCACCGCAGCATCCTGTTCGTCTGCACCGGCAACACGTGCCGCAGCCCGATGGCCGAGGCGATCGCCAACGACCTGATCCGGCGCAACGCCGACTCGATGCCGCCGACGACGGTGATGTCGGCTGGAACGGGGGCGTTCACCGGGACGCCGCCGGCGGTGGAGGCGGTGACCGCGCTGCGCGGGCTGGGGATCGAACCGGACCTTCGCGGGGCCAGAGCGCTGACGCGGCAGATGATCGCGGAGGCGGACGTGATCTTCGCGATGTCGCGCTCGCACGTGCAGGCGGTGGTCGCGTTCGACCCGACCGCGGCGGACAAGGTGAAGCTGCTGGACCCGGAGGGGCGCGACATCCCCGACCCGATCGGTGGGCCGCAGGGCGTCTACACTGAGACGGCGAGCCGGATCGCAGAGCTGGTCGCGGCGCGTCTCCGGGAGTTGGACTCGTGAAGATCGCCATGGGTGCGGACCACCGTGGGGCGGGGACTGCCCGGCTGCTGGCCGACCGGCTGCGGTCGCAGGGGCACGAGATCACCGTGCTGGGGACGACCAACGGGGAGACGGCGGACTACCCGGACCCGGCGTACGCCGTGGGGCGGGAGGTCGCCAGCGGGCGCGCGGACCGCGGGGTGTTGATCGACGGCACGGGGCTGGGGGTGTCCATCGCGGCGAACAAGATCAAGGGGGTCCGGGCGGCGCTGGTGCACGACGAACTGACGGCCGAGATCAGCCGCACCCACAACGACGCCAACGTGCTCTGCATGTCCGCGGACCTCCTGGGCCAGCGGCTGATGGAGAAGATCGTGGACGTGTGGCTGGCGACGCCGTTCCAGGGGGGGCGGCACGAGCGCCGGCTGCGCAAACTCGCGGCGATCGAAGAGGGGCAGGATCCGGCGACGATCGAGTAGCCGCGGGACACGCCGGAACACGAGCGATCACTGCAAAGGGAGCCCCGGGCGCAAGCCCGGGGTTCTTCATTCCCGTGCGAGCATCAAGGCAGACGCACGGGAGACGAGGGAGCCGAAACACAAAGAAGGAGAGAAGAAGGTTTCGGGAGGGAGCGGACGGATGACATTGAGAACAAGGGGCGGCTTCGGACCAACCAGACCCGGGGACTCTCCCGCCCGGCCGCCCTTCTCTGCGTTTCTCCGCTTCCTCTGCGCCCTTAGCGTTCGACCCCTCTTTCTTCCCCGCCCTCTCCGCTACCCCCCGCGATCCGCCGCTGGATGCAAGTGCGCGCAAGAACCTTCAACGCAGGTCTTGCGCTCGTGACTCCTTTTTGTGTGAATGCCGTCACCGGCTCGCCGGCGCCGGGAAGATCAGCGTCGCGCTGCCCGCGGAGATGGCGATGGCGTCGTCGAGGAGCATGAGGCGGCTGGGGCGGGCGCCGAGGACGATGCCCTGGGTCTGCAGCAGGCGACCGGTGGCGGTGTCGAGCAGGTGGAGATTGAAGACCATCTGACCGTCGCTCTGCTGCCCGGAGGGGGCGGTCTCGATCGTGACCATCATCGACTCGGCCGCCTGCGGCGGGATGACGGCCTCGCCATCGGGAACGGCGTCCATGCCGACGACCTCGCCGTCGGCGTTCAGGAGCACGACGCCGGCGAGGGTGCTGAAGGCGACCGCCGCGCCCGAGGGGCTCGCGCCGCCGATCTCCGAGGCGAACATCCGCTGGTACTCGTCCTGGAAGGGGGCAGGAAGGCGGACGGGGCGCGGGATGAGCCGGCCGGTCCGGGTGGAGAGGACCCACATCGCCCCGCCCGCGCCGTGCAGGAAGAGGCGGTCGCCGATGACCCACGCCTCCCTGGAGGCGCCGACGCGGCGATCGTCGAGCACCCAGTTCGCCTGGCCGCGCTGGATGTCGAAGCTGACGACCGCGTTCTCGAAGCCGACGATGACCGAGCCCCCCGAGCCCGACGCGCCGTCGGCGGGGTCGAGCATCCGGAGCCAGCGGACCTGGCCCCAGCGGGACTCGATCCGCTGGAGGATCTTCCCGGTGCGGGTATCGGCCGCGATGATGACGGATTCGACGCCCGCGCCGCCCGGGGTTTCCTGGTCGCCGGCGACCAGCAGGGTCCCGCCGCGGACGTCGGTGTCGTAAACGGGCCAGACGGGGACGCGCTGCGTCCACAGCACTGTGCCATCCCTGGCGTCGAGGCCGACGGCGCGGCCCGTGCGCTCGACGAGGGTGACGGTGCGCTCGTCCATGGCGAGGAAGAGGTCGGTGAGCAGGCCCATGCCGTCGCGCGGCGTCTGCACGGCCTGCGGGGCCTCCTCGACTCGGACGCCGGGGACCTCGCGGGGGAACATGTCCGGGAAGGGGAGGGACTGCCAGTCGGTCTGGCCGCGGGACGCCGAGACGCGCTCCAGGACGCCGCCGGCCCGGGTGTCGTAGAAGAGGAAGACGGAGTCGTCCTCGATCTTGAGGAGGTCCACGTTGCGGCCGGGGATGGGTCGGCTCCAGCGCTGGACGAACCCGGCGCGGCCGCCGACCGCGTCGTCCCCCTCGCCCTGGGCCATCCAGACGGAGACCTCGTCGCCGTTGGAGGTGGCGATGGCGCGGCCGACGCGGCCGGCGCTGGAGACCATGCGCGGACGAAGCATCGTGGCGTCGCGGAGGATCTGGACGCCCTGGGCCTGCGCCGGGCCGATACGCGGCCAGCGGTGCCGCGCGGCCAGGTCGAGTTCGAACTCGGCGAGCAGGACCTGTGCGGCGATGGGGCCGGAGGTGTCCTCGATCGTCAGCCCCGGGTAGCGCTGGGTGAGCGTCCGGAGCACCTGGGCCGCGGAGGAGACCTGGCCCTGAGAGGCCAGGGCGCGGGCGAGGCGGCCGCCGAGTTCGCCGACGAGGGCGGGGTCGGCGTCGTCGCGCCAGCTCGCGGCCTGAAGCCCGGCCTCAAGGGCGGGGATGACGGCGTGCGTGCGGCCGGCGGCGGCGTGGTGGTCGGCGATCTGCTTCCAGATCGAGGGGGTGACGCCGGCGACGGGGTAGCGGCGGGCGACGCGTTCGAGCCGCTGCGGATCGGGCCGAGGGCCGAGGGCCGCGAGTTCGCCCTGTGCGGCGGCCTCGAAGGGGGCGTAGATCTCCGGGCCGTTCTCGCGGAGGAGGCGCTGGAGGCGCCAGGTGGCCTCCAGCTCGGCGCGGAGGCTGACCTGCGGGCCGCTCCAGGTGGCGGCGGCGAGCGCGGGCTCGTCGAGGACGCTCTGGTAGGTGCGGACGGCGCCGGCGACGTCGGCGCGGGCCTCGCAGGAGCGGCCGAGGGTCAGCAACTGGCTGGCGCGCTCGTCGGCGTCGAGGGCGATGCGGCCGAGCTGGTCGATCAGGTCCGCGATGAGGTCGGCGTCGGCGAGCCGCACTTCGCCGGCGTGCGCGCCGGCGACGAGCCCGGCGGGCTCCTGGCTGGCGTTGACCATGTCCAGGACGGAGGCGAAGAGGCGCCGGCGCGCGGCCTGGTTGGACTCGGAATCGGGGTCGGCCTCGATCGCCGCGATGGCGGCCTGAACGGCGGGCAGAATCCGCTCGGGGCGGCCGCCGCGGTAGGCGAGTTCGGCGAAGGTGACGGCCGGAGCGGGGTTGGAGGCGTCGGCCTGCATCCGCTCCGTGAGCACCTCCTCGGCGGCCTCCCAGAGCAGATAACTGTGCATGCGGCCGTCGTCCACGACCAGGAGTTGACTCGAGAGCGCGAGGATGTTGCCGGGGCTCTCCAGTGCGATCTCCACCGGCGGCGAGGCGGGGTTGGCGGCGTCGATGATCGCCAGGCCGCTGACCAGGGGAACCAGCAGCTGCGAGCCCGCGCCGATGACGCGCCCGCGGATGCCCGGCTCGGGGACGCGGGTGCTCGAGGCGGCCTCGGCGGTCTCGAAGCCGCTGAGGGGGATGATGCCGATGCGCGACTCACCGACGACCGCGAGATGGTCGCCGACGCGGACGAGGTAGCGCGGGGCCGCGGCGCCGAGGCGGTCGGCGCTGCGCCGGGCGAGGATCTCGCCGTCGCTCAAGGCGATGCGGAGAACCTCGGTGCGGTCGGGGGAGAGGATCACCAGTGCGCCGTCGTCGTCGAGGATGGGGGTGCTGACCTCCCAGGGACGGGCGCTCTCGCTGGCGGTCCGGGGCTGGGTGTCGATGCGGCGGACCCAGACGGGCCGGCCGGAGTGCGCCTCGAACGCGCCGATGACGCCGAGCTGGTCGCCGAGGTAGACGACGCCGGCGTGGAGGATGCCCGCGTCGAGCAACTGGGCCTGTCCGCCGAAGGGGAGGGCGCCCGCGCTGCCGACGAGGCGGCGCCAGAGTTCGCGCCCGTCCGCCTCGTTGAGGCCGATCAGATAGACGCTGGTGAGGCGGCGGCTGAGGTTGGACTTGCGGGCGGCGACGACGACGACGCCCTCGCCGATGAGGGGAGTGGCCCGGAGGCTGGAGCCGTCGAGCTGCTCGTCGCGCTCGGTGACGATCTGCTGCCAGCGGACGTGGCCGGTTTCGGCGTCGAGGACGCTCAGACGCATCTGCCCCTCGCGCCGGCCGTCCTCTGGGGCGGTGGTGACGGCGGCGACGGTGCGGCCCCGGACGGCGACGGTGCTGGGCTCGTCGGGCTGATTCTGGCGGAAGCGACGGTTGATGGCGCGCTGGGCGGCGGCGCGGCCGTCGGCGTCCAACGGAGACGGGGGCTCGCCGACGTACCAGCGGCGGGTGAGCGTGAAACGGTCCCACGCGCTGATGTTGGAGCCGTCGTTGACGTAGACGGTCTCGCCGGCGACCGTGGGGAGAACGCGCAGGTCACGTGCGAACAGAGGAAGCAACTCGCCGCCGGCCATGGCCGGCTCGCGCCCGATGGGGCTGACGGCGGGACCGACGGGAACGGTCCAGAGGGCCTTGGCGACCAGGCCGTCGAGGCTGACCTGCTCCGTGGTGTCGAGGGGGGTCTGGCCGACGCGCCGGGCGGCGGGGGGCCACTGGTGCGCCGCGCGCTCCGGCTCGGGGGCGCCCGCCTGCCTGGCCCAGCGCTCGGCCGCGGCCCAGACGTCCTCGCGATTGGCGTACCGGGCGACCTCGGCGAGGAGCCGGGCGGCGTCGGCGCCGGCTTGAGCGCGGCGCTCGGGGTGATTCTCAAGTTGACGAAGGGTGAGCCACGCGGCGTCGAAACGGGCGGCTTCGAGGTGCGTCTGGGCGATGCGCAGCGCGGCTTCGAAGCCCGCGGGAGTGAGAAGCCAGACGTTCTCGACGCGCTCAACCTGGCCTTCCGCGAGGGCGCGCTGGGCCTTGGGGCCTTCGACGGCGATGTAGCGGGTCAGGAGGTCCGGGGAAGAGGCGAGCAGGGCGTTGACGCGTGAGCGGACGCTCACGAAGAGGTCGGTATCCTCACCCGCCGCGACGACGCGGTCTCCCTCCTCCTCCAGCAGGCGCTGGAGGACGCGGACGGCGGCGTCCAGGTTGCCGGCGCTGAGTTGCGCGTCGATACCGAGGAACGTCTCGCGTGCCGCGGGCGAATCGTCAACGTAGACCGGGTTCGTCTGGGGCTGGGCGAGGGCCGGCGCCGGGGCGGAAAGCCCCGCGGCAAGGGCGAGAACCAGGGAGCCCAGGGCCAGAAAGGTGGACGCATGGACGCGTCGTCGAACGGTCATGAGGGAGGCACTCCCGAGTCCGCGCCCGGCGGCCCGCGCCGCGGGAGCGGCGCGGGCGGGATCCCCGTCCGTGAGAATCCCCGCACAAGCCGAACCATCGGCACGATCCTCAGTGTAGATCAGCCGGTTCGCGGGCGAGCCTTCGGCGGCCCCTGGGAATGACCGAAGGAGGCGGGGGAGGACCATTCGCATGGCTGTTCCCGGCTCCGTGAGCCCCGTCGGCACGCTCCCGATCGCGCCCGCGCTCGACCCGCTGGCGGCCGCGGCGCAGCGGCGGCGGGCGTGGCGGGTGATGATCCTCACGGCGGCCGTGCTGGCGATGAGCCTCGTGGACCTCCACATCACGCTGCTGTACGTGCGCTCGGTGGGCATGGGGGAGGCGAACCCGCTCGCGCGGTGGGTGATGATGCACTTCTCACCGAGCGTGCTCATCTGGTGGAAACTCCTGACCGTGGCGCTGGCGTGCGCGATCTTCGTGACGGCGCGGCGGACCCGGATCGCCGAGCTGGGGGCCTGGGTGGCCTGCGGCCTGCTGGTCTGGCTGACGATCCGCTGGATGATCTACAGCGACGAGATCACGGTGCTGACCCCCGTGCTGCACACCCTCTCCGAGCACGAGTCCGCCAAGTGGGTGCACAACCCGCACTAAGCCCGCACGGGGCGACGGCCCCGGCCTGACGCTCCCTCCGGCCTCTCCTGACATCCCCCGCCGCGGCCCCGCGGGCCCTGCACCCCAGGGCGCCGGTCCGCTTCCCAGCGTGGACCCAGTTGGGTACGCTGCGGGAAGCCATGACGTTCAAATCTCTTCATCAGGGTCTACGCCGCGGCGTCGCGCTCGGTTGCGGGGCGGTGGTATCGGCGGCGACGCTCGGCGGAGCGCTTGGTGGATGCGCGACCTACCGGGCGCCGACGCTCGCGATCGAGGGGGTCGCCCAGACGCAGGAGTCGCCCCAGGGGCTGGTGCTGGACTTCACGCTCGACGCCCGGAACGACAACGAGGTGCCGCTGCCGCTGCGGGAGGTCTGGTACAGCGTGGAACTCGGGCCGGGGGAGGAATGGGGGTACGAGGCGTCGTTCACGGGGGTGCGCTCACCGGAGGCGACGCTGCGGGCGAATGGGACGCAGCAGATCGTGCTGCCGGCGGCGATCGCGCTCGACCCGGAGCAGACGCGGCCGACGGGGCTGGTGCCGTACCGGTTCAGGGCGCGGCTGGTCTACATCACGCCGGGGGCGCTGGCCGAAACGCTCTTCGACACGGGCGTGCGGCGGCCGACGGTGACGTTCACGAAGTCCGGGATGATTGATTTCGGGACGCCGTAAGCAGCGGCGGCGTGGGAGGAAGGTGCGCCCCTCGTCGTGCGATCCCTTCTTACATCAGCGCCAGCGGGCTCTTGTCCACGCTGCTGACCTCGAAGCGGACGCCCTCGAGGCGCTCGGCGAGGCGGGCGGCGAGAGACGGCAGGTAGCCGCGCTCCGTCGAAGTGTGGCCGGCGGTGATGATGCTCAGGCCGGCCTCGACCGCCGCGAGGATGTCGTGGTGCTTCATCTCGCCGGTGACGAAGACCTCGCAGTTCTCGGCCCGGGCGACGGTGGCGAGTTCCGCACCGGAGCCGGGGCAGACGCCGACGGTGTTGACGGGCTTGTCCGAGGCCTTCGCGACGTACACGCCGGGAACCTTGAGGTAGGACTTGACCCGCTCCGCGAGCTTCTCGACGGTGGTGGGGCGGTCCAGCACGAGGCGGCGCCCCGCGCCCGCGCCGCGCTCAGGGCGGCCCAGGAGGTCGTAGATGTCGATCGCGGGCTCCTCGTAGGGGTGGAACTGGCGGAGGGTCTCGATCGCGATCGGCAGGGCGCGGCGGGAGCAGACCATCTCCAGCCGCACCTCGGGGACGCGCTCGAGCCGGCCGACCTCCCCCACGGCGGGCGCGGCCTTGGCGCCGGCGAGGAACGTGCCGACCCCCTGGATGCCGAAGGAGCAGACCTCGTACTCGCCGATGGTGCCGGCGCCGGCGGTGGCCAGGGCGGAGCGGACCTGGTCGAGCGAGACCTCCGGAACGAAGGTGACGATCTTCACCTGCTCGGTCTCGCGCCGGCTGATGTGCGGTCGCAGGGCGCGGCGATCGGCCTTGACGACGCCGGTGCGGTCCATGAGGCCGTCGGCGAGCCAGTCGGTCATGCCGCCGGGGGCGGCGTCGAGGGCGGTGTGCGGGGAGTAGATCGCCAGACCGGCCTCGATGGCGGCGAGCAGGACGCGGCCGGTGGGAGTCGCGCTGGTGATGCGCCGCTGCGGGGAGAAGAGAGGGGGGTGGTAACTGATGACGGCCGCGGCGCCCAGGTCGCGGGCCTCGCCGACGACGGCCTCGGTGAGGTCGATCGTGAGCAGAACGGGACCGCGAAGCTCTCGCCCGGGGTCGCCGACGATGAGGCCGACGTTGTCCCACTCCTCGGCGTAGCGCGGGGGCGCGATGGACTCGATGGCGTCGATGAGGTCCTTGATCAGCATGGCCGTGCTCCGCAACCGTGCGGTCCGGCGCGGCGGCCGCGAGGCCGGACGCGGCGACGGGTGTCCTTCAGACCGTAGGCGGGTGGCCATGGGGCCGAACACGGGCGGGGGTGGAGCACATCCCGTCGGGCCAGGGGACGCGGATCGCTCTACCATGCGGCCGTGGCGGACCGCATCATCACCAGACAGGCGCACGCGAAGATCAACCTGGTCCTCTCCGTCGGCCATGCCCAGCCGCCGAAGGGGTACCACCCGATCGTGTCGTGGATGGCCCCGGTGACGCTGGCGGACGAACTGATCGTCGAGCGGCTGGCGGACGGGAGCGGGAGCAGGCACACCATCGAGTGGGCGGAGGACGCCCCGCGACCGTCGGAGATCGACTGGCCGCTGGAGAAGGACCTGGCGGTGCGGGCCCACCGGCTGCTCGAAGGGCACGTCGGGCGGGCGCTGCCGGCGGCGGTGACGCTGCGGAAGCGGATCCCGGTGGGAGGCGGGCTGGGGGGCGGGTCGAGCGACGCCGCGGCGACGCTGGTCGCGCTCAACGACCTGTTCGAACTGCACCTGGCGACGCCGGTGCTCGCGGCGCTGGCGGGGGTGCTGGGATCGGACGTGGCGTTCTTTATCGACGAGGCAGGGGGCGGACACGGGGGAGGGGGGCCGCCGCGGCCGGCGATCGTCTCGGGCTTCGGTGAAAAGATCGAGCGGGTGGAACGAGTGCCGGGGGAAGCAGTTCTGATCTTCCCTCCCTTCGGGTGCGCGACGGCGGCGGTGTACAAGGCCTTCGACGATCCGATGGCGAACCGGCCCGGGCTGCGGGAGGCGCAGGCTCGGCAGGTCGTCGCCGCGGCGGTGGCGGCGCACCGGGTCAACCCGGCGGCGCTCTTCAACGACCTGGCCGGGCCGGCGCAGGCCGTGGAGCCGCGGCTGACGGAGGTGCGGGTCGCGGCGAGGGAGGTGCTGCGAGCGCCGGTGCACATCACCGGGTCGGGCTCGACGCTCTTTACGGTGCTCGACGGCGCGGGGCCGGGGGAGGCGCAGCGCCTGGCGGCGGAGGTCGAGAAGCACATCCGCGGGGTCGCGGCGGCGGCGGTGGGGCTGTGCTAGCGCCGCCCCGGACAGGTTCTTTCACACGGAGCCTCTGACGATGGCCAAGGAACGACCGTACGTCGGGATCGACCTGGGCGGGACGAACATGCAGATCGGGGTGGTGGATGCGCGGAACACGATCATCGGGGAGTCGCGCCGCAAGACGCAGGCGGACGGTGGGCTCAACAAGGTCGTGGACCGGCTGGTGGGCGGGGTGGAGATGGCGTGCGAGCACGCCGGGATCGCGGTCAAGGACCTGGGGGGCGTGGGGATCGGCGCCCCCAGCCCGATCGACGACCGGCGCGGGGTCGTGATGCGGGCGGCGAACCTCGGGTGGACGGACGTCCACCTGGCGGACATCCTGCGCGAGCGGCTGGGGGTGCCGGTGGCGCTGGACAACGACGTGAACGTCGCGCTGTACGGCGAATGGAAGATGGGCGCGGGGCAGGGGGCGGAGGACCTGATGGGGGTGTGGGTGGGCACGGGCGTGGGAGGGGCGTTGATCCTGCGGGGAGCGCTCTACGCGGGGCATTTCTTCACCGGCGGGGAGATCGGGCACCTGCGGCTCTTCCCAGGCGCGCCGCGGGGGAGCGAGTCGGTGGAGCGGTTCTGCTCGCGCACGGCGGTGGCGGAGCGGCTGGCGCAGCGGATCAGATCAGGGGAGCAGTCGCTGCTGGAGGAACTGGCCGCGGGAAAACTGGACTCGATCAAGTCGAAGATGATCGCGCGGGCGTACAAGGAGGGGGATGCGCTGACGCGGGAGGTGGTGGACGAGTCGGCGGACCTGCTGGGGGTGGCGATCGCCAACGTCGTAACACTGCTGGGCCTGCCCCGGGTGGTCCTGGGCGGGGGGCTGACGGAGGCGATCGGGGACCCGTACGTCAACCGGGTTCGGAAGGCGGTGCGGCGGGAGGTGTTCTTCGAAGCCACGCGGGCGGTGGAGGTGGTGGCGAGCACGCTCGAGGACAACGCGGGGCTGCTGGGGGCGGCCCTGCTGGCGCGCGAGCGGCTGGGGTGAGCCCGGGGTTTTGGGCGCGGCAGCCGGACGGGGCGGGAAGAGCCCGGGTGGTGCAACCTCTGGAGCGGACTCGGCTTGCGCGCCGAACGCATCGCCGGCGGCCCCTCCCGGCATCGCGGCGTGATGCGAATTTGAAATAATTCAGGTCATTGACACATCTCTTGATGCGACGGATATTGGGGCCTCTGGGAGCCCCGGCCCGGCAGGGCGTCATGGGTCGTCATGTGTTCCGCGACGCCGAAAGGCGAGAAGAGGGAGTTGGATCATGCGTGGCTCGTTCTTCGACAGGGCTCGTGCGAGGGGCGGGGCGGCGATTGCGGCGGGGGTGGCGTTGGCGGCGGTGTGCGGCCTGGCCGCGCCGGCCGCGGCGGACATCTCCCCGATCGTGCTCCACATCCGGGCGACCAACTCGCAAGGAACGGACACGTGGATGGCCCGGATCGACGCGGGCCAGTTCGGCCCTGACGGGACGTACCAGTGGGTCCTGGGGGCGCCGGTGGAACTGCGCGACGACAACGGGACCCTGGTCGGCATGCTCACGCAGGGGAGCACGACGATCATCGAGGACCCGGTGGTGAGCCTGAGCTTCTCGGTGACGGCCGGGGCGGTGGACACGACGTTCCAGATCACCTCGGCGCTGCTGAGTTTCCCCGCGATGACAGGAAGCGAGGGGCGGGCCAGCGGGCAGATCGGGGCGACGGACCTGGGGGGCGATGGCGTGACGCTGACCGGCCAGTTCGGCGGCCACATGCTGACGACGCGGTACAACGGGCTGGTCCCCGGCGGCACGACCTTCGCGGACCTGTTCGCGGGCCCCTTGGCCAGTGCCGAGGCGTTCGGATCGGTTTCGATTCTGGAGGAATCCCCGGCGACGGGCTTCACCCCGATCCCGGGGACGGTGACGGACATCAGCATGCAGTACTTCTTCACGCTCTCGGCGGGGGACACCGCCTCGGGGACGGCGACCTTCGTCGTCCTCCCCGCGCCCGGGGCGGCGGCGGTGCTCGGTCTGGCCGGGGTGGCGGGGACGCGCCGGCGGCGGCAGTAATCGCCGACCTCTCACCCCTCGTTCCTTACTCCACAACCGGAGACTCCCTCCCCCGGGGCTGAGCGCCGCTCGGCCCCGGGCTGCTTTTTGGATCGGTGGCCGCCGCATCGGACGCGGCCCCCTTTTCCCGGGGACCCCTCCACCTACACTCAGCCCCGATGGACTCAGCGATCCGCAAGGCCGTGGCCCTCGTCGAGGCGAGCCAGTACATCCGTCGGTTCCGGGACAAGATCGTCGTCGTGAAGGTCGGCGGGTCGGTGCAGGAGGATCCGGACAAACTGCGATCGATGATGGGGGACATCGCCTTCATGTCGGCGGTGGGGATGCGGCCGGTGATCGTGCACGGGGGCGGGAAGGCGATCACCGCGGCGATGGAGGAGGCGGGGCTGCAGGCGCGGTTCGTGCAGGGGCGGCGGTACACCGATCGGGCCACGCTGGAGATCGCCGAACGGGTCCTGGTCAACCAGGCGAACCGGGAGATCATCGAGCACCTGACCGAGGCGGGGTCGCAGGCGATCGGGCTGCACTCGATGGGCTCGTGCGTGCTCTTCGCCGAGCGGATCATGCTGCCGGACCGGGACAACGGCGGGGCGCGGACGGTGGACGTGGGGTACGTCGGGGAGGTGGCGGAGGTGAACACGGTGCTGCTGGAAGCGCTGTGCGAGGACGGGTTCATCCCGGTGATCGCGCCGGTGGCCGTCTGCCGCAACGCCAGCCCCGAGGGGGTGTGGAAACTCAACGTCAACGCCGACACCGCGGCCGGGAAGGTGGCCGCGGCGCTGCGCGCCGAGAAACTGCTGATGATCTCCGACACGCACGGGATCCGCACCGACCCGGCGAACCCGCAGAGCTACGCGAGCACGCTGACGCGAGCGGAGATCGAGCGCCTCGTTGAGACGGGGGTGATCGGGGAGGGGATGCTGCCGAAGGTGGAAGCATGCCTGATGGCGCTCGAGGCGGGGGTGCCCAAAGCGCACATCATCGACGGACGAATCCCGCACTCGGCCCTGCTGGAGATCTACACCGACGACGGCATCGGAACGCAGATCGTGCTGGAGTAACAGCGACCTGCGGCGATGACACGGCAGCGAGCCCCGGGCGCGAGCCCGGGCTCTTCGTTCCCGCGCATCTGCATGTTGACGGCCGGAACGCTGCGACGGGGGCGCCGGGAAGAGAACGAAAGGCCAGGAACGCAGAAGTCGCAGAGGGAGCAGAGGAACGCAGAGGCAAACAGACGGATCGGATTGGAGGAGGGAGCGGGAGGTCAGTGGGTGGCGGCGATCTCGAACGTCATCGCCCGGCTGACCCGTTCCCCTTCCTCCCGCCCGGACGCCATCCGCGCACGTCCCCCCTCAAACGCTCCCTTCTTCTTCTCCGCGTTCCTGTCTTTCTCCTTCTCCCCGCTTGCTCCGCTCCCCCGCGTTCCGCCCTTCGGCGTGCGGGCGCACGGGAAGATTCGGCCCCGGGCTCGCGCCCGCGGCTCCCTTGTTGCATTACTTGCAGCGAGCGACGACCAGGAGCGTCTCGACCCCCGCCGCGTCGTGCGTCAGCGGCTCGATGCCCGCGGCAGGGGGAGCCATCGTCGGAACGCCGGCGGCGCGCTGGCCGAACCACTGGAGGTCGGTGAAGCGGGTTTCCAGCAGCGCGGCGAGCGACTCACGCGTGAAACTGTGAGCGTGGTGCTCGGTCGCGCCCCAGTCGTTGGGGGTGCTGAGGATGAGCGTGCCGCCGCGGACGAGGATGCGCGCCAGTTCCTCGATCGCGGCAGCCGGCTCCTCCACGTGCTCGATGGTCTCGAAACTGGTGACGACGCCGGCCCAGCGATCCGCCAGGCCGGTGGCGGTCGCGCTCGCGGCGCGGAAGGTCAGGCCGACTCGCCCGTAACGGCGCGAGGCGTAGTCCACCGCGCGCGGGTCGAGATCCAGGCCGACGACGGAGGCGGCCCCTCCCTGCTCCAGGAGCATCGCCGCGCCGTAGCCGACGCCGCAGGCGCAGTCCACGACGCGCTTGCCCGCCACGTGCGCGAGGGCGAACTCGTAGCGGCGCAGGTGCAGCTCCGTCCGCTCCGGCGGGAGCATCGGGAGGCTGGCGTCGTGCCGCTCGGCGCGGTTGTCCACGAGCCAGCGGGCGTCGGACTCGCTCAGCCCCCAGCGCTCGACGAGGCGGCGCTGCGTGGCCGCGGCGTCCTCGCAGGCGGGGTCGTCGCCGTAGATCCGCAGGACCGGGATGTTGCGCGGCGCGAAGAGGGCCGTCGCGCGGTCGAAGATGGCCCGCTCGTGGGCGTCGGAGGAGACGACGACGGCGTCGAAGGGGATGTCGCACCGCTCGGGATGGACGACCGGAACGCCGCGGATGGCACCGACCTTCGGCTCGTCATCGAGAATGGCGACGACGCGAATGTCGTGCCAGTTCCAGGGCTGGCGGGTGAGCTGGGGGGTGTGGCGGCCCGCGCCGAAGAGCGCGATGCGCCGGTGCCCGGCCTCGGCGCAGCGCCGCGCGACCGACTCGACCAGACGCTGGCGGAGACGGTCGCGCACCATCTCCGCGTCAGCAAGGCGGCGGCGGAGGTCGGCGACCTCGGGAGCGGACGCGGCGACGGCCCCGGTCTCGGCGGGTGATCCCACCAGCATCCTCGCCCGCGCGGCGAGCCGCTCGATCGTCGCGAGCAGGTCCTGCGCCGACTCCGCGCCGGCCGGAGCGGGCGCATCGGCCGCGGCCATTTCCTCAGACGTGCGCAGCCGCGAGGCGAGACGGGCGGGGCGGACCGTCGGGTGGCTGCGCTGGTCCGGGCCGCGGACGCCCCCGCTGGTGGCGGCCTTGTGGCGACGGGAGGCCTGGAACTGCTCGATCACGGGGCCGGCGCCGTCAAGGTCCGGGCCGGACGCCGCCGTGCCGTCGTCATCGAAGATCTTGGCGTACGCCGCGGGAAGCCAGAGGGTGCGCAAGGGCCGGTCGCGGATCGCCTCCTCCCAGGCGAGGTCGAGGCTGATCTGATCCCACACCTTCGGGTTCTCGAGGCAGCGGCGACGCCAGCGGCCGAGCAGGTCTTCCGCCTCGGCGGTCTGGTTGAAGTAGAGCGTCGCGCTGTTGAAGATCCATCCCTCGTGCTTGTGGACGGCGAAATCGGCCGGGCAGCCGGCCAGGTGCGTCGGCGGGCGGCGGATGACCGCGTCGGCGTCCACCCACAGCAGCGGCTTGCCGAGGCGGTGCCACGCCTCGGAGATGAAGCGCGCCTTGAACGAGCAGTTCTCCTCCCACGAGCCCAGCGGCGGAACCCCGATGATCTCGTACTTCAAGCCCAGTTCGCGGCAGGACGCGATGAGGTTCTGCGCCTCCTGCTCGTACGGGGTGCCGGTGGTGTAGAACGAGACGATCACGGGCAACTCGGCGCCCGCGGGCGCAGGCGGCAGCGGCTCGTGGCCGCCATACCACAGGTGCGCCGTGGGATAGTCGGGGCAGGAGCCGATGCACCCCCACTGCACCAGACCGCAGGAGCGCTTAGCCTCGTCGTACCAGGGGCGCTGGGCGTCGTGAAGGAAAACAGTGCCGCCGGGCCGGAGGAGGTCGCGCGCACGCGCGAGGCAACTGCCGCGGGCGTAGCCGTCCACGAGGATGACGTCGAAGGGACCGTCGCCGTCCGCGGCATGGATATACGACCGGAGCGGACACGGATCCTCCTCCTCGGCGGTGGCGTTGCGCCCCAGCGGGCCTTCGGCGGGGACGAGGCGGAGGGTGAGCCGGTCGTTCTTCCCGATCGCCTCGGCGACCTGACGGTGCCACGCGGGGTCGTGCTCGATGCTCAGCAGCGTCGCGCCCGGAGGGAGGTTGTCGGCGAAGTAGGAGGTGGAGCCTCCGGAGCCCCACTCGAGCATCCGCCCGCCAGGGGGGAGGGCGTCGAGGATGGCGTCGCGGTGAACCCGGCCCATGATGCAGCGCATGCGCTCGCGTCGGCGCGGGGGACGGCCGGGGTTCGAACCGAGCGACGTCAGCGCGGGCGCGTCGGCCGCGGCGCGGATCGGGCTGGGCTGGGGGATGACGGTGGTGAGCCGGTGCTTGCTCGCTGGGGCGCGGGTGGTCGTCATGGCGTGGCGGCCTCGATGGTGCATTCGTGGTGCTGCGGCGCCGGCTCGTCGTACCGGCCGTAGACGGGGATGACACGGACGCCGGCTCTCCTCAGCGGCTCGCACCGGCGCCACATCACCTCTTCCCAGGCGTCGCTGGAAAGAAGAACGGCGTCAGGGGCGAGGCGCTCGATCGCCCCGGCGAGGGGCACGACCGGGAGGCCCCAGAGCGTGCCGCCCGGGGGCGGGGCATCGTCGATGAACCCGACGATGGGAATGCCGAGATCGAGCACGTCGCGCGCTCGCCTCGTGTGGGCGCCGGTCCCGAAGATGGCGATGCGAGAGGCGCCGTCGGCGACGGCTGCCGCGAGAAGGTCGTGCAGGCGGAGGATCAGGCGTGTGCGGAGGTGCGGCGCGGCGACGATGACGAGGCCGCGGCGGCGCCATTCCGTGATATCGCCCGGCCCGGGCCGGTGATGACGCGGGCTGAGGATGACCGCGTCGCACCCCGGTGTGGGACGCCCCAGAGCGACGCTGCGGAACCCGGCCGCGACCAGCCGGTCGCGGATCCACCTCTCCGCGGCGTCGGGGTCTTCCGACCACGTGCGCCCCCACGCGCTCGTTGAATCGACGCTGAAGCCGCGGTCGGAAGGGACGGCGTCGGCCGGACGAGCGAGGGCGCGCGCAAACAGGAGGGCCGCCTCCGCCTCGGAAGCGACCGGCCGGCCCGCGGCGGACGCGCTGAGCCACGCCTGTGCGGCCTCGTCGAGGGCGAGCGCGCCATCCCAACGGTCGTACTGGGCCAGGAGCGAGCGCACGCGATCGCCGTCCCCTGCGACCATGGGGATGACCCGCGCAGCGGGGCGATCGCCCCCGGCGGTGCGCAGGTGCTCCGCGGCCACAAGACAGAGGTCGTCGGCCTGCGCGAGGATCGCCGCGGGCTGCAGCCGCTCGAGAGCGGCGCGGACGGTCTCGACGATCCGCCAGGTGTCGGCCAGGGGGTCGATGACGCAGGCGTGCGTGCGGCCGTCTGCGCCGAGTTCGTTCCGGTGCGGGTCCCACGGGTCGGGCTCGGTGACGACGGCGAGGATGTGCAGTTCAAAGCCGGTCGCGCCGGCGCCCGCAGAGAACTCGCCGAACCGCCGCACGCGCGACAGGAGGTCGCTCGGCGCGGTGCTGTCGAGGCGCAGGCACGCAACAAGCCGCGGACGATCCGGCGCGGGGGATGGAAGAGGCGAGGGGAGGCGCTCGACCGACGGAACCTTGACGCCATGACGAGCCCGACGCGGAGACTCGATCTGCTCGGCGATCAGCGCGGCGAGGGCGTCGGCCGGAGCGGGGTCGTTCTGGTGGAGCCGGGCCAGGCCCGCGTGGTGACGGTCCCACTCGGCCGGACAAGGGCCCAGGATGCGCTCGACCAGTTCCGCGGCGTCGGCGATGGGAATGGACGCCGGGTCGAGACCGGTGGCCAGGTCGATCTCGGGGACTTCCCCGCCCCGCCAGACCCAGGTGGCAGGTTGCCAGCAGGGGGTGGGATGGGGATGGAGGAGAGCGGTCGGGCGCCCGGCGAGCATGGCCTCGACCATGAGGGTCGAGGGCGTCGTGACGACGGCCGCGGCCTGGGCGAGCGCCTCGCGGAGCGGGATCTTTGATGAGTTATCGGACTGCAAACCCAGATCGGCATCGAGCCCGCCCGTAAGCCGCCAGATGACCGGCACCCCGCGGGCCTCCAGGACGGCCCGGAGGCGTGTGAGCGAACGGACCAGCCGGGGACGCTCGTGATCGCAGAAGCAGGGCTGGTTGGCGGTGGCGACAAGAACGGCGCCGGTGGACGGCGGCGGGAGAGGGGCGGGAAAGGCCGCGGCGAGGCGGGGGAGGCCCGTGGCGACGGCGTGGTTGCCGAACGCCTCGAGCAGGCGCCGGTCGGTCTCGCCCGCGCAGGCGACCACGTCAACCGGGGCGGGGCGGAGGAAGTCGGGTCCGGCGCGGGGGTTGAGGTAGGTGTTGCGGTACTCGACGATCCCGTCCATGACCAGGACGGTCACGGCGCCGACGCGCCGCGCCTGACGCAGCGCGAAGAGAGAGAGATAGGTGCGGGTGTCCTTGACGACGACGACGCGGGCGGACTCCGGGAAGGGCTCGCCGACGTCGCGGAGGGTGTAGCGCGTACACCCCCCCACTCCCCGCGCGGCGAGGGCCCGCTCGACGCCGGCGAAATGGTCCGTATCCCCGTCGTAGTTGACCAGGAGGACGCGGGCTGTGTCGTTGGGGTTGCGCACGCCGGATCGAGCATCGGCACCGACGCGGCGGCGGGGCGACAAATGCGGCCCCAGCTCTGCCGCGGGGACACCGGCAAGATCTGCGCGGCCGCCGGGAATCGCCCACGAGCCCATCGGCGCGGCTCCTCAAGTCATGCGGGGGGGCGATCGCGGCCGAATCAATGGAGCCATGATCGCGTACCCAGGGCATGAGGGCGCTGTGGGCGGTGCGCCGCTGGTCATCAGCCTGCCGCACGGGCTCGACCTCGGCGGCGTCACGACGTGGGCCGTGCGACTGGCCAACGGGCTGGCGGCCCGCGGACGGGCGGTGACGCTCATCGTTCACCCGCGGCGGGAGTTCCAACTGCCGGCGAAGGTGTCGCTGCACCCGTGCGTGGAGGTGATCGAGCCCACGGACTGGCCGCACATGCACGGGATCAACGGCGATCTCTCGCCCTTCATCCCGGTCTACCGCGACGTGGTGCGGCGGCTCGCGGAGGCCGCCTCATCACCGGTGGTCCTGAGCCCGAACATCCTCGGGGACTCCTACGGGATCGGCGCGGCCCTGTGCCTGTCCGACCCGGAGATCACCCGCCTGATCGGGTGGCAGCACACCGACTCGGCGTACGACACCTGCCTGCTGCAGCGGTACGAGCGGGTAATCGCCCGGTACGTCGCGATCAGCGGGCACTACGTGGCGGCACTGAAGCCGCTGCTGCCGGGACGGGAGAAGGACATCACGACGATCCCGCACGGCGTGGACGTCCCCATCGAGCCGCCGGTTCGCGAGCCGCGAGGGGGGGCGGGAACCGGGAAGCGGCCGCTGCGGCTGATCTACACCGGCCGCATCGAGCACCACCAGAAGCGGGTGACGGCGTACCCCGCGCTCTCGCGGGAACTGGAGCGGCGGGGGATCGACCACGAACTGCTGCTGATCGGGGACGGGCCCGCGGCCCCGGAGCTGGACAAACTGATCGAGAAGACGCCGCGGGTGCGGCGGATGGGGCTGATGAGCGCGGAGGACGTGACGCCCTGGCTGGACCGGGCGGACGCGTTCGTGCTCGCCTCGCGCTTCGAAGGGTTGTGCATCAGCCGCATCGAGGCGATGGCGCGGGGATGCGTCCCGATCGTGACGGTGGCCAACTCCGGCGCGGGGGAGGGGATCGAGGACGGCGTGAGCGGGTTCTACGCCGACGCCCAGCCCGAGGACGACGACGAAAAGACGGCCGCGTCGCTTGCGGACGCGGTGGAGCGGTACCTCGCGACCGACGCGGACCAGGCCAGCGCCGCGGCATGGCGTGAGGCGCGGGACCGATTCGGGCTCGAGCAGCACCTGGGCGCGGTGGCCGCGCTGCTGGACGACGTGGCGGCGACCCCCGCGCGGGCATGGCCGGCGTCGTGGCCGTGCGCCTTCACGGCCAACACGTCGCTGGGATGGGCCTCCGGGAGCACGCCGCCGGGAGGCGTTGAGCAGATGCGCGCCCTGCTGGACTCGCTGGCGGACCGGCGCGTGGTGCTGCACGGGGCGGGCAGGCACACGGTGGACATGGCCCCGGTGCTGGCGATGAGTCGAGCGCGGATCGTGGCGGTGTGCGACGACGACCAGGGACGGTGGGGAACGACGCTGCTGGGTTGGCCCGTGCTCGGGCCGGCGGACGCGGCCAAGACGGGGGCGACGGACGTGGTCATCTCGTCGTGGATGCACGCGCAGGCGATCTGGAAGCGGCGCGAGGTCTACGAGCGGCAGGGCCTGCGGGTGCACAAGATCTACGGGTAGGGCGGGTGCCACGGCAGGGCGCTTCGCCCGGCCGTGCCGATCGCGCCCCGATGACAGGAACACGGGCGGCCGCGGCCGGCCACCCGTGGCACCCTGTGGGGGTTCCCTACCATTGGGCCCTATGCCTGCCGAGACCTTCGACCCCGTCGCCCTTCTCGCCGACCGGTTCCGGGCCGCGATCGCCGCGGCGTTCCCGGACCTCGGGCCTGACGTCGATCCGCTCATCACGGCGAGCCGCAACCCGCAGTTCGGCGACTTCCAGTCCAACGTCGCGATGGGGCTGGGCAAGCAGGTGGGCCGCCCGCCGCGGGAGGTGGCCAAGGAGATCGTCGCGCGGGTGGACCTCGGCGACATCGCCGAGCCGCTGACCGAGTCGTCCATCGCGGGACCGGGGTTCATCAACATCCGCCTGCGGCCGGAGGCGCTGGCCGGGCTGCTGGGGCGGATGGAGGCCGGGGAACTGGGCCTGTCGCGGCCGGAGGCGCCGGCGGGGACGGTCGTGGTGGACCTCTGCGGCGTGAACCTCGCCAAGCAGATGCACGTGGGGCACCTGCGGTCGATCATCATCGGCGACGCCATCGCGCGCACCCTCGACCGACTCGGGTACCGGGTGATCCGGCAGAACCACGTGGGGGACTGGGGGCTGCCGATCGCGATGGTGACCCGGAAACTGATGGACGAGGCCGCGGCGGGGCGGGTGGACCCGGCCGCCTTGACGCTCGACCGGCTCGAGGCCCTCTACCGCCGGGCGCAGGCGGAGTGCGACGCGGACCACGCGGGGCTCGAGGCGGCGCTGAAGTCGGGGCACCCCAAGGCGATCGCGGAACTCCAGGAGCAGGTCGGCGGGGCGACCGAGGAACTGGCCAGAGCGAAAGCGACGCTCGTGAAACTGCAGACCGGCGACCCGGAGACGGTCGCGCTGTGGCGGCGGATCGCGGACGTGACGATGGCCGAATGCCTGGCGACGTGCGCACGCCTGCACGCGGACATCGACGCCGGGGACTCCGCCGGCGAATCAAGCTACGCCGACGAACTCCAGGGGATGGTGGACGACCTGGTGAAACGCGGCGTGGCGGAGGAGTCGGAGGGGGCGCTGGTCGTCCGGGTCGAGGGAATCGAGGAGCCCGTGCTGATCCGCAAGAGCGAGCGCGGCGGCGGGGGATTCCTCTACGCGACGACGGACCTGGCCGCGATCCGCCGGCGCGTGCGGACGATGGGGGCCGAGCGCGTGATCTACTGCGTGGATGCGCGGCAGAGCCTGCACTTCCGGCAGGTCTTCGCCGCCGCGGCCAAGGCGGGGTACGACCGCCTGCCGGAGAAGCTCGGGGACTACACCATCACGCCGGCAGACTACCAGCGCCCGCGGGCGATCCTGGAGCACGCGGCCTTCGGCACGGTCCTGGGCGAGGACGGGCGGCCGTTCAAGACGCGCTCCGGGGAGAACGTGAAACTCTCGGACCTGATCGACGAAGCGATCGAGCGGGCGGAGCGGGCCGTCGCCGAGAAGAACCCGGATTTGTCGGGCGACGAGCGGCGCCGCGCGGCGGAGGTGATCGGCGTCGCGGCCATCAAGTACGCCGACCTCTCGAACGACCGCGCGCGGGACTACGTCTTCAGCTTCGACCGGATGCTCGCCTTCGAGGGGAACACCGGGCCGTACCTGCTCTACGCGCTGGTGCGGATCCGCAGCATCTTCCGCGAGGCGGCGGAGCGGTTCGGCGCGGGCGTCGCCGCCGCGGTGGACGCCTCGGCGTTCTCCATCGCCACCGCCGAGGAGAAGGGGCTGGCGCTGACGCTGCTGCGCTACCCCAGCGCGGTGCGCGGCGTCGCGGCGGCGCTGGAGCCGCACCGGCTGTGCCAGTACCTCTACGACCTCGCGGGGGCGTACAGCGCCTTCTACACGAACTGCCCCGTGCTCCGGGCCCCGGACGAGGCGACGCGGCTGGGGCGGCTGCGGCTGTGCCGGCTCACCGAGCGGGTGCTCGCCGACGGGCTGGGGCTGCTGGGGATCGAGCAGCTCGAGCGGATGTAAGCCGGCGCCGGCGTCATCATGAGATATCTCTGCATCGATCTCGGCGACAAACGGACCGGCCTGGCCGTCGCCGACAGCGTCACACGCATCGTCTCGCCGCTGGACGTCATCGAGACGCCCATCAGCGCGGAGGGAGGCGAGTTGCTCCTGCGCCACATCGTGCGTGCGGTCGCGAACCAGTTCGGCGCGAGCGGGACCTCGGCGGGCGAACTGGTCGTCGGGCTGCCGCTGAACATGGACGGGACGGAGGGGCCGCGGGCGAAGGAGGTCCGTGCCTTCGCGGCCAGGATCGCGGAGCGCACCGGCCGGGCGGTCCACTTCCACGACGAGCGGCTGAGCACCGCCGAGGCGGACTGGTCGATGGCGCGGTCGGGGCTCACCAGGGGACAGAAGAAGGCCAGGCGCGACGCCCTGGCGGCGGCGGCGATCCTGCGGGATTTCCTGGCGGCCCAGGCGGGGCAGACCGCCCCCGGCGACGCGCCGCTGGGAGACGACGCGGGGATCCACGGGCACGATGAACCCGCCTGAAGACCGATCGGGGCAACCCCGAATAACGTCCGGGGAGCGGCCGTTGGAACCGATGGCGGCCGGTCGGCCCGGCGGAAGAACGGGGGCGGCGGGGCGGAGCACGACATGACCAGCACCACCCGCGTACTCACCATCGCAGCGCTCATCGGGCTCGGCGCCGCGGCTTCAGCGCTCGGCCAGGACCACCCCGAGCGCCCCGCGGCGACGCCCCCCCCGGCTCCCTCGCCGGCACGGAGCATCGAGCCGGTGCGGATCGAGACCGCCGACGACCTGCTGCGCGCCCTGGAGACCGCGGATGCGGGGCTGGAGACGCTGACCGCGGACATCCGTTACACGCGCGACTTCGGCGCCATCGAAGGCGGCGAGCGGCAGGTGTGGGAGGGGAGCCTGTTCTTCGACGCCTCGCTGGAAACGGTCGGCGCGCCGCGCCGGGGCTTCGCCGTGGTCTTCCGGAAGAGCATCGTCAACAACCAGGTGCGCGACGAGGAGCGCGCGTTCATCTTCGACGGCGAGTGGTTCGTCGAGAAGGTTCCCGCGGAGAAGCAGATGATCCGCCGGCGCGTGGTCCCGCCGGGAGAGGTCGCCGACCCGCTCAAGATTGGGGAGGGTCCGTTCCCGATCCCGATCGGGCAGCGGCGCGAGGACATCCTGCGGCGGTTCACCGTCGAACTCCGCCCCGCGGCGGCGGGGCTTGAGGGGGAGGAATCGAACCAGCGGTTCGTCGCCGGGACGTACCAGCTCCGCCTCGTGCCCCGCGCGGGGACGGACGAGGCGCGGGAGTTCCGAGAAGTGCTGCTGTGGTACCGGGCCAGCGACCTCATGCCGCGGATGGCCCGGACGGTCAACGCGGACGAGGGGCGGGCGGAGGTGAAACTGATCAACCACAGGATGAACCAGCCGCTCCCCGGCGGCGTCTTTGATACAGCCCCACCCCCGCGGAGCGCGGGGTGGGATGTGCAGACCCAGGAGTGGCGCGGCAAGGACGATAACCGTCGGTAGCGCCCCGCCGCGAGTCGAGAACGGCGTCGGCGGCGCTGCGCAGCCCTGTGAGGCGTCCTGGGAGGCGACGGGCGCTTGGAGACGACCGTGACCGGCGCGACCACGAGCACGATGAGCGTCAGGATGACGACGATGACGACGTTGAACCGCCCGCGCCGGCGGAAGCCGACGCCGACCGCGCTGCTTGCGCTCCTGGCGGGGCTGTCGATCGGCCTGCCCGGCGCCGCGTGGGCCCAGCCGCGCGAAGATGCGCCCCAGCCGCCCCGACAGGAGCCGCAGCAGCAGGACCAGCAGCCCCCCGTTGCAGAGCCCCCGGGCGCCGCGGGCGAGGGGGCGGCCGAGGCCGCGGTCTCGCCGGGCACGGACACGACCGCCCGCGCCCGCAAGGTCAAGCCGGCGGACGCGCCGGAACTCTCCGCGGCGGTACGCCGCCTCGTCGCCGCGGAGTACCTCACGCCGGAGGAGCGGTCTGAACTGCGCGTCTTCCACGGGATCTGGGAGGACGGCGACCTCGACTCGCCCGCTCGCATGGCCCGCGCCGCGCTGCTCGTCGGCGCGTACGACGACCCCGCGCTCAGCGCCCCCGACGCCGACGTGCTCGACCGCGCCGAGGCGGCGCTGCGCCGCGGCGAGGCCGGCGACGCCGCGGACCTCGTAGCCGACCGCGCCGAGGCGCGGGCCGTGCGGATCCGCGTGGAGGCGCTCGAGGCCCTCGGTCGGCGCGACGAGGCCGTGGCCGCCGCCCAGCCGCTGATCGACGCCCTCGCCGGGAACGCGTTCAACGACCCACAGGATCGTGTGGAGGCGGTGCGGGCGCTGGCGATCCACATCCGGCTCGCCGGCCCGGTGGGCGGGGGCGTGGCGGGGGACTTCCACTCGATGATGGCGATGCTCGCGGCCGTCCGCGAGGGGGCCAACCGCCTCTACTGGCCCGCCATGCTCATGGAAGCGGAACTGCTGCTGGAGCGAGACAACCCCGCCGAGGCGCAGGCCGCGCTCACCCAGGTGCTCTCGCTGAACCCCTCGTGCGCCCGGGCGTGGTACCTCCTGGGCTGCATGGCCGTCAACAGCTTCAACTTCGACGCCTCCGACCAGATCGCCGCGCGGCTCGACGCGCTGGGCGAGGGCCTCGCCGCCGGCCCGTCGCCGCTGGCCGCGGCCCTGCGGGCCAGGGCGCTGCTGCGGCTCCAGGAGGGCGAGCCCGCCGCGGCCGTGCTCGACGAGGCGCTGCGCACCTACCCGCATCACCGGGAGCTGCTCGCGCTGCGCGCCGCGGCGCAGGCGGTGCGGTTCGATCTCGAGGGGGCCGAGCGGCTGGCGGCGGAGTTCGAGGCCGCGAGCCCCGGCTCCGCCGATGCGCTCTTCGAGATCGGCCGCGCGCTGAGCGAGGCGCGGCAGTACGACGCCGCCGCGGAGTACCTCCGCCGCGCCCACGAGCGCCTGCCGACGTGGCCCGCGCCGGTCATCGAACTGGGGCTGCTGCAGATCCAGGCCGGGCGAGACAACGAGGCCCTCTCGGCCCTGCGCGCCGCGACGCGGCTCGACCCGTTCAACGTCCGCGCGGCCAACAGCCTCCGCCTCGTGACCGAACTCGCCGGGTACGACGCGCTCGAGAGCGAGCACTTCATCGTCCGCTACAAGCCCGGCCCGGAGGGGCCGGGCACGGGCGCCGACGCCGCGCTGGCCCGCGAGATGCTCCCCGTGCTCGAGCAGATCCACGCGACCGTCGCCGGCGACGGCCCCGGCGGGATCGCCCACGAGCCGCCGGTGAAGACGACGGTGGACCTGATGCCCAACCACCGCTGGTTCGGCGTCCGCATCGCGGGCATGCCGGCGATCCACACCATCGCCGCCAGCACCGGGCCGGTGATCGCGATGGAGGCGCCGCGCGACGGCGCGCAGCACCTGGGGACGTACGACTGGGCCAGGGTCGTCCGCCACGAGTACGTGCACACCGTCACACTGAGCCGCACGAACAACCGCATCCCGCACTGGTTCACCGAGGCCGCGGCGGTCTACCTCGAACAGGCCCCGCGCGACCTGTCCACCGCGCGGATGCTGGCCTCGGCGCTGGAGAACGACTCGCTCTTCGACTTCGTGGAGATCAACATCTCCTTCGTCCGGCCCAAGAAGCCCACCGACCGCTCGCAGGCGTACGCCCAGGGGCACTGGATGTACGAGTTCATGATCGAGCGCTTCGGGCGGGAGGCGCCGCTGCGGCTGATGGACCTGTACGCCCAGGGGGTGCGCGAGGAGTCGGCCTTCAACCAGGTGCTGGGGATGGGGCGCGACGAGTTCCTCGCGCAGTTCAAGGCCTGGGCGCGCCGGCAGGTCGTCTCGTGGGGGCTCGCGCTTCCCCAGGGCGTGCCGACGGTCAAGGAACTGCTCCGGGCGGAGGCGAAGGCCAGGCCCCGCGAGCCCGGCGTCGTCGAGGTCCCCTCGCCGATGACCCTCACCGGACGGCGCGGCCCGCGCCAGGCCGGCGGCGGAGACGACGGCGACGCGGCGCTCCCGGCCATCACCCTCGAAATGGTGGACCGCTGGCTCGAGAAGTACCCGGAGCACCCCGACCTGCTCGAACTGGCGGTGGACCTGCGGATCCGCGACAACGGCGGCGAAGCGACGCCCGAGATGGCCCCGCTGCTGGAGCGCTACGCCGCGGCCAGGCCGGTGGACCCGATGCCGCACCGGCGCCTGGCGCAGTTGTACCTCTCCGGCCGGGTCGAGGGGAAGGGGCCGGAGGCCGCGATTCCGCATCTGGAATACCTCGACGCGCGCGAGCAGAAGACCCCCGCCTACGCCCAGGAGATCGCCCGCCGCTACGCCGCGATGGGGGACTGGGACCGGGCCGGCGCGTTCGCGGAACGGGCGACGCAGATCGCCCCCTACAGCGGGGAGATGCGCGAGCTGGCCGCGGCCATGGCGATCAAGCGCGGCGACCTGGACACGGCGGAGCGGCACCTGTGGGCCCTCACGCAAATCGAGCCCGACCGGCCCGCACACCAGGACCGCCTCGCCGCGCTCAGGAAGATGCGCGGCGGCCGCGACTGACCTCCCCTGCTCCCCCTGCCTCCCCCACTCTGCCCGCCGTCCCCTCCATCGGTCCTCCCACCGGCCACCCCGAGGCCTCCGCGATCCGGCGCAGCAGGTCCGCGGCGATCGCCTCGGGCGACAGGTTCTCCTGGGCGTAACAGACCGGCGGCAGGATGCGGATGCGCGAGCGGCTGGGGCGGAAGAGGCTCCCCCACGCGCTGCTCGCGGCCGGCGTGCCGGTGATGACGACCGGGAGCACCGGCGCCCCCGACCTCGCAGCCAGCAGGCCGACCCCCGGCGCGAACGGCCGCAGGATCCCCGGCGGACGCTCGATGGCCCCCTCGGGGAAGACGCCGAGAACGCCGCCGTCCTTGAGGTGGCGCAGCGCCTCGCGGGCGGCGCCGGAGTCGCCACTGGCCCCGCTGCGAACAACGGGAATGACACGCATCCACTCCCACAGGCCGCGGAGGCGCGGGATCATCATGTCCCGGGCCATCATCCAGCGGATCTCGCGCCGGGGGACGGCGACCTGGATCAGGATGGGGTCCACCCCGCCGGTGTGATTGGCGACGACGATCAGCGGCCCCGTGCGCGGGATGTGCTCGCGCCCCTCGACGCGGAGGCGGTGCAGCAGTCGCGCATAGAGGACCGCGACCCAGAAGAACAGCCCGGCGTCGATGTCGCCGCGGCGGGGGCCGGTGGTCAGCAGCACTCGGGATGCCGCGATGACAAGCACCCAGACACCCGCCGCGATGGCCAGCCACACGATGACACCGCTCGACGAATCGGTCACGGGCGGATGTTAGCCGATGCGAACCGAAGGAGGGTCGATGTCGCGGCGACGTCGCCGGCCTTCCGCTCGGCCCCGCGCCGGAGATGACCCGGCGCGGGGCTTCGCAGGGGGCAGGAACCGTGAGGGCTGACCGGACCCCACGGACCCGTACCCGAAGTGTGCGAAGCATCAAGCGGTCAGGCCATTCGACGGTCGAACCGACGGGCACAGGGGCGTCACACAGCGCGGCGTGTGCGGCCTCTGCGGCCGGCACGGCCCCTAGACTGGGGCCATGACGACCACCGTCCGGCACCTGGCAATCTACCCCGGCTCCTTCGACCCGGTCACCTACGGACACCTGGACGTCATCCGGCGCGGCAGGCGGCTCTTCGACCGGCTGATCGTCGGCGTCGGTCGGCACCCGGGAAAGGACCCGCTGTTCACCTTCGAGGAGCGCGTCGGGATGATCCGCGAGCTGGTCGCGGAGATCGCGGCGGAGGAGCCGGAAGAGGCGGAGGTCAGCGTGGAGGCCTTCGAAGGGCTGACGGTGGACTTCGCCCGGCGCGCCGGGGCGACGGCCCTGCTCCGCGGGATCCGCAACCTCTCGGACCTGCAGAGCGAGGTCCAGCAGGCGCTGACCAACCGGCAGGTCGCGGGCCTGGAGACGGTCTTCGTCGTCGCCGGACAGGACTTCGCCTACACCAGCTCCAGCCTGATCAAGCAGATCACCGCGCTGGGGAGCGACCCGGACCTGGGGGCGCTGCGGACCATGGTCCCGCCGCGGGTCGTCGAAGCGCTCAAGCAGAAGAAGGCCCAGCGGCACCCGGCGCTGGAGCGGCTGCGGGTGGAGCACGGGGAGTGAGGGGAGCGGAACGCACGGCGGCACTCCGGCGCCGAGGGATAATGTGGAAGAGGCGCATCACGGCCCGCTCGCTGTCGTCATCCCGCGTTGTGCGCCTTCGTGCCTCTGCGCCTTTGTCCCTTTTCTCTGGGGGCATTCTCAGTGAGCGTTGACGTTCGCATCATCAGCATCGGCACCCTCGCGGCCAACCCCCTGTGGGGGGAAAAGGCCGGGGCGACCATCCGCACGGGGCACGCGACCACGACGCTGATCCGCTCGGGGAAACGGACAATCCTCGTGGACCCCGGGCTGCCGGAGGTCGCGCTCACCGCCCGCCTGGCCGAGCGGGCCAACCTCCGCCCGAAGGACATCACCCACGTCTTCCTGACGAGCTTCAAGCCCGATACCCGCCGCGGCATCATGGCCTTCGAGCACGCGACCTGGTGGGTCAGCGAGGCGGAGCGCGAGGGGCTGGGCGTCCCCCTCGTCCGCCGGCTCCAGGAGGCGGCGGAGCACGGCGACGAGGAACTGGTCTCGCTGCTGAAGCAGGACGTCGCCATCCTGAAGCGCTGCGAGCCGGCGCCCGACCGCCTCGCCGAGCACGTTGACCTCTTCCCGCTGCCGGGGATGACCCCCGGCCTCGCCGGCATCCTCGTCGCGGGCGAGGCGGGCAAGGGGGGCAGCCGCGGCGGTGGCCTGACAACCCTGATCTGCGGCGACGCCATCGCCACCGTCGAACACCTCGAACGCGGCATGATCCTGCACGGGGCCATGGACGTGCAGCTCGCCCAGGAGAGCTTCAAGGAGGCCATCGAGATCGCGGACGTGCTCGTCCTCGGGCGGGACAACTGGGTGCTCAACCCCGTGCGGCGGGCGTTCTAAGGGAGGCGGCGAGATGGCGGACGTCAGCGGCGGCTGCGCGGCCTGCGAGCGGATCGCTCGGATCCGGGCCGGCCAGGACCCCGAACTCGTCGCCGAACTGAGCGAGTCCTACGCCGTCCTGGGGGACTCGCAGCACTGGGAGGGGTGGTGCGTGCTGCTGCTCAAGGAGCACCACGAGCACCTGGCCGACCTGCCGATCGAGCGTCAGACGCGGCTGTTCGGCGACGTGGCGCGCGTGGCCGCGGCGGTGCGGGAGGTCTGCTCGCCGCGGCGGATCAACTACGAGTGCCTGGGGAACGTCCTCGCCCACATCCACTGGCACGTCATCCCCCGCTACGCCCCGCCGCGCGACGCCGAGCCGGGGGCGACGATCTGGACACGACCGGCGGCTGAGCGCGAGGACCGCGGGGACGAGGGGAGGCGACGGGCGCTCGTGGAGGCGCTGCGCCGCGCGATCGCCGCTGGCTGAGATGCGCGAGGAAGGGGCGGGTGGCCGTCACCGCTGGAAGGACAGGTCGTCTCCGGAGCGGCGGAGGAACAGCGCGGCGTCGTGCGCCGACGCCGCTGCCGCCACGACGGAGCGCCGGTCACCGTCGGTGATCGACCGTCGGCCCTCCTCCAGAAGCGAAGCCATCCCCTGCGAGGTGAGGTAACGCGACATCTCGAGCCGTGGAGCCGGCCCGAGGATCGGCGGAGGCGGGGCGGGGGTCGGCACGGCATCTGCGGTCTGCACGGCCCGCGGCGGGGCAGCGGCCGAGGCGGAGTCGGGGCCGTGGCCGATCGTGACCCTCAACCCGAGGACCGCCGCAGCTGCCGCCGCGCCGATCGTCAGGCTGCGTGAGATCGCGGGCAAGGCGGTCGCCTCCGTTCGGGGAAGGCCGTGTCCGAGAACCGGCGGGGCGGGAGCGGACATGGATCCCATCGCGGTGATGTGGCACCCACCACGGCGCGGGGCCAGTTCAGGACGGGGATGGGAGACGCCGGCGGCGGGTCCGGCGCGGCGCATCCGGCAGAAACGGCAACCGAATCACCAAAAAACGAAAAACCGGCGGGCCTTGGAAGGCCCGCCGGCAGGTCAAGCGGTCAGACCTGAGTGGGTCGGATTACCACAGCAGCTGGATCTGCATCCGCAGGGCGATGGCGTTCTGCTCCATCGAGCCGATGAAGCCCAGGCCGGTGTCGACCACGCCGGGGGTCTCGTCGAGAGCCCACACCAGGTCGATCGTCACCTTGGCGGCGTGACCAGCGTAGTACTGGTTCAGGCCGAAGGTGAGGAAGTGAACGTCATCGTCATCGAGGTTGCGGTCGCTGTCGAGGAAGAGGGCGTCCCAGCGAGCGTAGATCTCGGTCTCGGGGGCGATGCGGTAGCCGCCCTGGACGACCGCGCCGAAGTCGTGGAAGTTCATACCGCCGGCGAGGCTGTCGGAGTCGGTGTAGCGGCCGATGAAGGCGCCGAACGCGTTCCAGCCGTCGCCCTCGAGGGAGAGGTCAACGGTGTACTGGAAGAGGTCGGTGTCAACGTCCGCCGGGTTGCCGGTGTTGCGGCTGCGCTGGTAGTGAGCCGCGAGGCCGATCAGGGAGGCGAAGTCGTCGCCCTGGCGGCTGGTGAAGTCCGCGAAGCGGCTCCAGGTGCCGGCCATCATGTACTCAAAGCGGCCGGTGAAGGCGTAGTCGCTCTCCGCCGGGCTGTTGAAGTCGGTGTTGGCGGTCTGGAGGCCGTCGCTGAAGGCGACGGAGAGGCGCCAGTCCTCCTGCTCATAGTTCAGCTCGATGCCCTGGCTGCGGCCCTGGCTGAAGAAGCTGTTGACGGCGGACCGCTCGACGGCGAGCTGGCGAGCGGAGCTCACGAGCTCCTCACGCAGCAGGGGCAGCTTGAACTGACCCCAGCGGAGCTTCCAGCCGTTGCCGAAGTTGTACTGGACCCACGCATCCTCAAGGAACGCGGCGCCGCCGTCGCGGTCGAAGTTGGTCAGGACGCGGAACGTCCAGTCCTTGTTGATGACGTTGCCGGTGAAGTCCAGCTTCGTCCGGCGGGTCTGGAAGCCGCTGTCGAAGTCATCGTCGTCCACGTCGTCGTCGAGCCAGTTGATGATGTAACGGAACTGGATCTGACCGCCGACGTTGAGACGGAAGGCCCCGTCGGAGGAGGCGATGAAGAAGCGGCCGTCATGACCGGCGGTCGCGCCGCTCTGCAGGAGGCTGCTGCGGCCCTGCGAGTCGGCCATCATCTCGGCCACGATCGCGCGGACCTCGTCGGAAGCGACCGGCTGCGCCAGAGCAGCGCCGCCGCAGGCGAGGCCGATCGCCGCGCCCGCCAACATCATCATTCCCTTAGCTCCACTCATTCTGACACTCCTTCACGCGGGCGACGATTTGACCGCAAGCCGGTCTTCGTTGGTCGCCCCTGCTGGACCCCGCCGCACGCCTCTGGGCCTACAAGGACCCCAGGCGCCGACGGCGTGACCTTCCTTCAAAACTTCGCGGCCGGCACGCGCCGTGCCGCGTCACAGAACCTGGGTTGCTTCACCTGTCGGGCCGCATCGAACGCCGCGGCCCCTTCGCCCTCGAGATCAACTCGTCTTCACGGTTTGGAGGGGTCTCCACGTATTGACCCGTGATCGTAACCACCAGACTTAGCGAACGCAAACTCACCAGAATGAATTCTCGGACAGCAGGCCTTCGTTTCACCACAAGTTCGGTTGATCCTGACGATTCCCGATCCGCAAGGATCATGTGAAACCGTTCGTACCAGGTACGAACCACCGCCGCCCCGCGCTATCTTGTGGGTGCCCATAAACTGGCATGATTTCATCCCCAAAACAGGGGATGCCCAGATCCATGCCGGCGCGTAAGTCATTGTTTCTCCAGAAAATGTCCACAGGTAAACACATCGTGGTCGTGGAGGATGAGGCCGACCTGGCCGACCTCCTCGCCTACAACCTCCAGCGCGCCGGGTACGAGGTGACCGTCGCCCGCGATGGACGCGACGGGCTGACCAAGATCCGTGAGACGACTCCGGACCTCATTGTCCTCGATGTGATGTTGCCACAGTTATCGGGCTATGAAATCGCCCGTGAGGTCCGGACCGACCCCCGAACGGCCTCCACTCCGATCATCATGCTCACCGCCCGGGCCTCCGAGGCGGACCAACTCGCCGGCCTCGGCGTGGGCGCGGACGATTACGTCACCAAACCATTCTCCATCAAGGTCCTGCTCGCCCGCATCGAGGCCATCCTCCGTCGCACGAGCGCCGCCGCGGGGGAGGCCGAGGTCGTCTCCCTCGGCCCGGTCGAGGCGGACCTCTCCTCCCACCAGGTCACCGTCGCCGGCGAGCCCATCAAGACCACCCTCACCGAGTTCCGCCTCCTGGTCGCCCTGATGCGGGCCAGGGGAAAGACGCTCTCCCGCTATGATCTGATGTCCCGCGTCATGGGCCCCGGGATCATGGTCACCGCACGGACGATCGACGTGCACGTCGCGGCGATCCGCAAGAAACTCGGCCCCAGCGGAGCGATGATCCGCACCGTCCGCGGCGTCGGGTACCGGATGACCGACGAGCCCGAAACAGCCGTGGGCCCGTCAGGGGACGAGGCCTGAACCAGGGGGAGGCGAGGTCCAGCACGCGATGTCCGACCACGACAGGCACCTGGGTCCGCGGACGGGCTCATGGGGGCTGTGGCCGGTCATCGGACTGGCCGCGGCGGGGGTGCTGATCGCCCTCCTTCCGATCTCCCCCCCGATCAGGGCGGCGGCCATGTTCGTCGCGGGAATGGCCGCCCTGCTGGGAGCACGCCGTATAGAGAGGATGCGGGCGCGGGAACTCGCCGACCTGGAGCGGCACGCGCGGCAACTGCTCGCGCCGGATGACGACCACGGCGAGCCGACCCGGCAAGCGCCGGAGCCGCCTGACGCCGGGGGCGCCGATCCGGTGCGGTCTCTCAGGGAGACGCTGGAGGTTCTCGCCGCGGAGCGGTCCCGCCGGCTCAAGGAACTGGCCAAGAAGAGCCGGAACCTTGAGGCCCTCATCCACGCCCTGGATGAGCCGGTGCTCGCGACCGACGACCAGGAGCGGGTGCTGCTCTGCAACCGCGCGGCGGAGGAGCTCTTCAACGCCGCGCCGGGGCAACTGCTGGGGCGGCCGATCGCAGCGCTCTTTACCCACGACCAGGTGCGCGCGATGCACGGCGCCGCCCGCCGCGGCGAGACGCACCGGGGGCGGGTACGGCTCACGACGGCCGCGGGGACGCGCGTGTTCCAGGTCTCTGCGGCGCCGGTGCCGGTGGCGTGGGGGGAGGGGGTCTTCGGGGCCGTGCTGCTGCTCCGGGACGTGACGGAACTGGACCGGGCGGTGCAGGTCAAGAGCGACTTCGTCGCCAACGCCTCGCACGAACTCCGGACCCCCGTATCGGCGATCGCGGGGGCGGTGGAGACGCTGCTGGAAGGGGCGGCGGACGACCCGGAGATGCGCCAGCGGCTGCTGGGGATGGTCCGGAACCACGCCGTGAGGCTGGAGGAGATGATCCGCGACCTGCTCGACCTCTCCCGCCTGGAGAGCCCGGAGCTGGACATCCGGATCGAGCCGGTGGACCTCGCGGAGGTGGAGGCGACGCTGCGGTCGATGTTCGAGGAGGTCTGCCGCGCGCGCCGGCTGGAGTTGGTCGTGCAGTTCGCCCCCGACCTCGACGGGCTGCGGACGGACCGGCGGCTGTTGCTGGTCGTGCTGCGGAACCTGGTGGAGAACGCGACGAAGTTCGCGTACGAGGGGACGCGGGTGGTGGTGAGCGGGAGGTGGGTGGAGAGGGGAGGGGGGGAACGATGGGCGAGGTTCGAGGTGATCGACCGCGGGGTTGGAATCCCGATCGACCTACGGGAGCGGGTCTTCGAGCGGTACTTCCAGGTTGATGCCGCGAGGACCGGCGGCGCGACCCGCCGCGGGACGGGGCTCGGGCTGGCGATCGTGAAGCACGCCGTCAAGGCGCTGGGGGGAGAGGTCGGCCTCGAATCGGTCTGGAAGGAGGGGACGAGGGTGTGGGTGGAGGTGCCGGAAGCCCCCGAACCGGAGCCCTGAGCGGACTCAACGCACGGGGCTGAAGTCGACGCCCCGGAGTTGCTCCAGCCGCCGTCGGAGCGCGCCCAGCAGGGCGGCCTCGCGCTCGGGATCGCCGAATCGACCAACTTTCGCCCGAACGACGATCGCCTGGGGCTGGTCCGTATCGGCCTCCGAGCGAGTGACGATGACCTCCACCGGCTCCGCGGCGACGGTGCGCAGTTCGAACCGCCGAGTCAGCCCATCCCCCGTGGGGTCGGAGGCTCGGACGACGGCCATCTCGGTCCGCTCGGCCGCGACGGCCATCGCGGCGTTCAGGTCGTCCCAGTCGGCCAGCACTTCCAATGGATTGGCAGCGACGCCGTGCGCTCCGACGCCCGGTCTGGGGAAGGCGCACCCCCCGGCCGCACCGACCCCGAGGCCGATGGCCGCAGCGGTCAGGGCGAGCGCCCGAAGGCCACGATTCCGAACCGATGACGACCATACCATTCGGGTCATGGCTGAAGCGTACAGCGGCGGGGGAGGAACGTCTCCGGGGCGGGGGGACGGGAGGGGGGCGGGAGCGAAGATGGTGTACAATCGGATTGGGGCCGAGGTCCCGGGAGCGACCCCGAGGACGGGCGAGGGAATGCGCGGCGGCGCCAGAATCGTCGTAGAACCGCCGCGGAGATTCACCGGCGTGGATATCACGATCAAAGTTCCCCAGGGCGCCGAACGCGTGACGATGCTCGGCCTGGGCGATCGCAACCTCAAGATGATCCGGGAGGCCCTCGGCGTGCGGATCACCGCCCGCGAGGGTGTGGTGCGCGTCACGGGCGAGCGGGACGCGGTCATCGCGGCCAGGGGGGTGCTCGAACGGCTGGGCATGGCCTCGGAGCGGAACGAGCACCTGACGCGCCAGCAGGTGCTGGACCTGATCGGCCGTGCCGCGGCCGGCGGGATCGGGGAGCGCAGGGGATGGGGGCGCGAGGACAACGGGACCGGGGCCGAGGTCGAGCCGGCCGGGCGCACGCGCCCGTGGGACGACCGGCTGAACGTCTACGCCGGGGGGCAGCCGGTGGTCGCGCGGACGGAGAACCAGCAGCACTACCTGAACGCGATCCGCGACTACGACCTGGTCTTCGGGATGGGCCCCGCGGGGACCGGCAAGACGTACCTCGCGGTGGCCGCGGCGGTGCACATGCTCCGGACGGATCAGGCCAAGAAGGTGATCCTGGTTCGGCCGGCGGTGGAGGCGGGGGAGAAGCTCGGCTTCCTCCCCGGCGACCTGCAGGCGAAGGTGAACCCGTACCTGCGGCCGCTGTTCGACGCGCTCCACGACATGATGGACTTCCCGACGATCAAGCGGTTCATGATGAACGACGTCGTGGAGGTGATCCCGCTGGCCTACATGCGGGGGCGGACGCTGAACAACGCCGTGATCATCCTGGACGAGGCGCAGAACACCACCCGGGGGCAGATGCAGATGTTCCTGACCCGGATGGGGCACGGCTCGAAGATGATCGTGACGGGGGACACGACGCAGATCGACCTTCCGGACCCGAGCGCGAGCGGGCTGATCGACGCGGCGAGGCGGCTCCGCCGGGTGAAGGGGGTCGCGTTCGTCGCACTGGATCAGCGGGACATCGTGCGGCACAGCCTGGTGCAGCGGATCGTCGAGGCGTACGGGCAGCCAACCGGGGTGGAGTCCGCCTTGCCGCCGGACTTGTTCCCCGAAATCGGGGAGTCCCCGGAATCGGCGGTGGGTCCGGAAACGGGCGCCGGTGCAGAGGAGGCGGGTCCGGCGGACCGATGATGCGTGACTGGCGCAGGACCCTGGCCGCGGGGGGCGGCCCGGGGGCGACGATGCATGGCACGTGAGACGAGCAAATCCGGGGTGAGCATCAGGCGGGCGGAGCTGCGCCGGACGCTGCCGCGTGGCCCGGGGATGCTGTCGGCGTGGCGGACGCCGGGGACGGGGTGGGCCGTGGTGATCTGGGGGCTGTTCGCGCTGGCGGGATCGCTGCTGGCGATCTGGGCGCGGGAGCAGCCGCTGGTGGCGGTGGGGCGGGTGATGAACACCACGGAGGTGGTGCGGGTGGGGTTCACGCAGGAGGACCACGCGGCGACCGAGGAGAACCGCAAGGCGGCGCGGAACCAGACGCCTCGGGTATACGTCGCGGACGTCAACGCGCTGGAGGAACTCGGGTACTCGATCGAGAACCTGCCCAAGACGGTCGCCGCGGCGGCGACGGTGGAGGACGTGGACCGGGGGATCCGCGAGCAGTTCGGGCTGACGACGCCGGAGCGGCTCGCGGCGATCAAGGCGGAAGCGGTGGACTCCGAGCCGTCGGACGCGTGGCGGGCCAAGACCGAGCGGCTGCGGGAGCGGCTGGTGCTGCGGCCGCTGCTGGACGCGCAGACGTGGCAGCGCGAGACGCAGAGCATCAACAACCAGATCGAACTGCAGACCGGGTCGCGGACGGTGCGGATCTCCAGCGACGCGGCGATCAACATCGAGGCGGAGGACCGGGAGCAGGTTCGCCCGGTGATCCGGGCGATCGTGGAGGAGGCGGGGTTCCGCGGGGCGGCGGCGGACGTGGTGGCGGCGCGGATCACGCGGTCGGCGCGGCCGACGTACCGCTTCGACCGGGCGACGACGGAAGCGCGGCAGGAGGCGGCGGCGGCGAAGGTGCCGCCGGTGCGCCGGGAACGGACGCCGGGGCAGGTGATCTTCACACGCGGGGAGGTGCTCAAGCCCGACGCCCTGGCGATGTACCGCACGGAACTGGAGGAGTTCCGGGCCCGCGCCCCGCACGCGCAGGTGTGGCTGCGCCGGGCGAGCATCGCCAGCGCCGTCGGCGCGGTGACGCTGGCGCTCGCGGGGTACGCCGCGCTCTTCGCGCCGCGGCTGCGGCGCTCGGCGGGACGGGCGGCGGGGGTGGCGGTGCTGCTGGCGGGGATGCTGGCGGTTGCGTGCTTCGGCACCGTCGCGGAGCCGGGGCTGGTGATGCTCGCGGCGGTGGCGCCGAGCGTGTTCGTGGCGGTGATCCTCTGCATCGCCTACGACCAGCGCCTGGCGCTGGCCTTCGCGCTGCTGCACGCCCTGCTGGTGTGCATCGCGCTGGACCAGCCGGTGGGGATGTTCGCCCTGATGGTCACGGGGATCGGCGCGGCGGTGTGGCTGCTGCGGGAGGTCCGCGACCGCGGGACGCTGATGCGGATGAGCGGCGGCGTGACGCTGGCGCTGGCGGCGGGGACGCTGCTGGTGGCGCTGGTGGACCGGCCGACGAGCCCGGCGTCGATGGAGCAGACGCTCCGCGACGCGCTGCTGGCGGGCGCGGGGGGCCTGCTGGTGGGGATGGTGACGCTCTTCCTGCTCCCGACGATCGAGAAGGTCTTCGGGGTGCTGACGAGCATGACGCTGATCGAGCTGCGCGACCCGAAGCACCCGCTGCTGCGCCAGCTCCAGCAGCGCGCCCCCGGGACGTACAACCACTCGCTCAACGTCGCCAACCTGGCGGAGGCGGGGGCGGAGTCAATCGGGGCCAACGGGCTGCTGACGTACGTGGGCGCGCTGTACCACGACGTGGGCAAGATGAACAAGCCCGACTACTTTGTGGAGAACCAGGTCCCCGGCATCAACAAGCACGACAAACTCAGCCCGGCGATGAGCCTGCTGGTGATCGTGGGGCACGTCAAGGACGGCGTGGAACTGGCGCGGGAGTTCAACCTCCCCAAGGCGCTGCACCACTTCATCGAGGCGCACCACGGGACGACCCTGGTGGAGTACTTCTACCACCGCGCCAAGAAACTCGCCGCGGCGGCCGCGGCGAGCGCGGGCAACGGCAGCAGACCGGGCGCAGGTGCGGGGCCCGCCGCGCCCGGGAGCAGCGCGGGCGGCGAGGCGGCGCAGGGCGGCGGCGGAGGGGGGCCGGACCCGCTGCCGAGCCAGCCGGAGGAGATCGAGTACCGCTACCCCGGTCCGAAGCCGCGGACGAAGGAGGTCGCGATCGTGATGCTCTGCGACGCGGTGGAGTCGGCCGCGAGGTCGATGGCGAGCCCGACGCCGAGCCGGATCGAGGCGGTGGTGCGGGCGCTGGCGCAGAAGCGGCTGATGGACGGGCAGTTCGACGACTGCGACCTGACGCTGCGGGAACTGAACACGGTCGTGGAGGCGGTGAGCAAGACGCTGGCGAGCATCTACCACGGGCGCGTGGCCTACCCGGAGCCGGAGGGGCCCAAGACCGCCTCGGTGCGTCTGGAGGAAGCGGACCACGCGCCGCGGACGGCGAGCGGCGGCCTCCCCGGCGTGGGAGGGGCGGGCGGGCCGGCCCCGATCACCGCCCCGCCGCAGCCGAACCAGCCGACGGGCGTGGTGGGCGTGCCGGTGGGCATCGGCAATGGGGGCGGGCGGCCGAACGGGTAACGCGCCGGCTTCTCCGCCAGCGAGCGACTCATCAACACCGACGGGCGTTGGTCGGCATCGCGGCGGCGACCGCCCCGGCCGATCCGCTCCTCAAGAGAGATCCTGTCGTGGTCAATCGCCGAGTGGATCAAGACCGGCGGCGACAGACCTCCGGCAAGAACGTTCTCGCACCGATCGAAGAGAAGCCCAGATCTGAGCCGGCCCGGCATGTGTTCGATGCCGACCGGCTGCACCCGGGGAGGCGAACAGGACAGGGCTCGTTCCGCTCAGCATTGCCGCACGCGCAGCGTGACGACCTCGCCGGACCGCTGGGCGACAATGATGAACGGCGGGTGCACGTCAAACGCCTGCGCGAGCACAGCACGAAGAGTCTCGATTGTCAAGTTCGCGTCGATGTGCCCCGGCCGAACATGGACGATCCCGATGATCGGCCTTCGACCTGCAATGGCCAGCGTGCCGAAGTCGGCGTCGTGCGTGAGGACGACCTGGCCCTTCGCCACCGCGGCCGCGAGCACCTTCCTCGTCGGACCGACCGGAAAGACCGCCGTCAGCAACGGAGACAATGTTGAGGCCGTTTGCACGGCGCCACGAGATCACGTCGGGCCGGATGTTCTCATCCGCCCGGAGCGGGAAGTCGGCGATCGTCAACCTGCCACCTTCGTCAAAATGATCACCTCGTTCCTCAGGCACTCTGCGGCGTAGCGGACTGCCTGCTCGGCGTCATCCGTGGTCGACTGAGGATAAGCCTTGACGACATCGCCGCGCGCGGCGCCGCTGGCGATCAGATCAAGAATGAACTCAACACTGAGCCGCGCGCCCCTGATGCACGGCTTGCCGCCGAGGATCGCGGGATCGGACGTGATGCGGGCGAAGTCCGTCATATCAGTTGTTCTATCGCGCCCCCTGGATCGAAGCCTGACGCTCTCCGCGGCGTCCACGAATGGCCGCTGACCACGCCGAAGGGGACGTGCGGTCCCGCCCCATCTTCGCAGGGCCCTCGCGCAAAGGGAACCTCCGCCGCCCGCGAGGGTGCCGGCCAATCCAAGGGATCGCCCGTGATCTTCGAGAGGGGGAACCGTCCATGGCGATCCCCAGCGACAGAACGGGCCTCACGAGGTGCTAGGGAGGAACTCGGACGCGTGCGTGGGCGAACCGCTTCCTGACAGTCGCGATCCGGATGCGGTGTTCGGTGCTTCGCCGTAGAACTCGTCGAGCACCGCGCGCCAGTCCTGAGTGGACTTCACCTCGATCGTCCGCCGGCGGACCTCTTCCTGGCGTGGATGGTGAGCCGCGAAGCGGATGCCGAACTTGCGCATCATGCGGCCGGCGAGCGCCTCGCCGTTGAGAGCGACCGAGAGCGCGAAGTGCTGCTCGAGGACCTCGCGCTGCTCGGCGATGGTCGGGGGAAGCGGGGGCTCGCCGGCCATCATCTGCCGCGCCTGGCGGAAGATCCACGGGTTGCCGATGCAGCCGCGGGCGACGCTGACGGCGTGGACGCCGGTATAGGCGATCATGCGGAAGATGTCGTGGACGTCCCAGACGTCGCCGGAGCCGAAGATGAGCCGGTCGGGGTAGCGCCTCACGAGGTCGCGGAGGAACGTCCAGCGGCTGGGGCCGATGTAGCGCTGCTCGACGGTGCGGGCGTGGACCGTCGCCCACGCGTAGCCGAGTTCATACGCGGCGTTGAAGATCGCCTCGAAGTTCCTGGCCATCTCGGGCGTGTCGTCGAAGCCGCGGCGGAGCTTGACGGTGCAGGGGATCTCCCGCGGCACGGCCTCGCGCACGGCCCTGAGGATCTCGATCGCCCCCCGCGGCTCGCCGAGCCAGTGCCCGCCGCGGGCCTTGTTCTTGATCTTCTTGACGGGGCACGCGAGGTTGACGTCGATCACTTCGAAGGTGCGGGCAGCGGGAGAGGGAGGGGGAGTCGAAGAGAGAGACGAAGGCGCAGAGGCACACAGGGGCGAAGCGGAGCACCGCGCTCGATCGCCGGCGCCCCGGTCTTCCCCTTTGTGCCTCTGCGCCTTGGTGCCGTTGTGCCCCTCCCCCTGCTCCTCCTCCCCATCTTCCCCGCACCTCACGTGCTCGAGATCGCCGACGTGCGTGCTCCTCGGGAACCCCCCCGCGCCGTACGCCAGAGCGCGGTACTCGCGATCGGCCCGGGCGGCCTGCTCGATCATCTTCAGGGCGGCCGCGGCCATCTCGTCGGGATCGGAACCGATGATCTGCCCGGCGGTCGGCCGGTCCTCATCGCCGCCGGGGACGTTGTCCCGGAGCATCTCCAGGTCGGCCTTGTCGAACCCGCGTCCGCCGGCGAGCAGGAGCCGGTCCAGCAGCGCCTCGGTGACGCAGAAGGGGCACCCGTGGCGGCGGGCGATGATCCGCATCGCCGCGTCGGAGTACCCCGCCAGCCCGGCCTGGAAGAACGGGGCGTCGAACGCGGGAACCAGGGCCCGCAGCCGCGGATCGACTCCCCGGCGGCCGATCTCCGCCGCGACCGCAACGGTGTCGATCGCCTCCGCCCCGGGGGCGATCGCGGGACTCGGGGCGGTCGCGTTGTTGCCGTGGCAGGACATTGGTGAGACTATAGGGACGTGCCAAAACCACCCCTTGCAGACGCGATCCTCGGCCGCGGCGTGCCCGCGGCGGTCCTCGGCATGGCCGCGGCGCTGGGCCTGACCGCCTGCGCCGCGCGGATGGACCCCGCGCGGGCGAGCCCGCCGTACCCATCGGCGCTGAAGCAGTCGCGGACGCTGGACGTGCAGGTCTTCCGCCGGGCGGGCACCATCTGGCTCACCAACACCACCGCGACGCCGATCGGGCCCGGGCGGCTCTGGCTCAACGCGTGGTACAGCCGGCCGGTGGACGTGATCGGCGTGGGGGAAACGCTGGAGATGGAGCTCAGCAGCTTCTACGACCAGCACGGGGAGCCGTTCCGCGGCGGGGGCGGGTTCTTCGCCGCGAGGGACCCGGAGGCGATCGTGCTGGCGCAGATCGCCCTGTACCCCCCCGCTGCCGACGCCGATGCGCCCGGGGGCGAACCGCCGGTGCAGGAACTGCTCGGCCTGGTGGTCGTGGGCGGCAGGCCGACGGACTGAGCGGGGGACGGAAGCAGGAGCGGCGGAGATGGCGAACATCCTCGTGGTCGGCCCGCACCCGGACGACCAGGAACTCGGCATGGGGGGGACGGTGGCGAAACTGGCGGCGCAGGGGCACGCGGTGACGCTGCTGGACATGACCAACGGGGAACCGACGCCGCACGGAACGGTGGAGAAGCGCGCGGCGGAGGCGGCGGAGGCGGCGCGTCTGCTCTCGCCCCCGGACGGGTCGAACCCGGTGCGCCGCGTGCTGCTCGGAGGGACGGGGCTGCCCAACCGCAGCGTGCAGCACACGCTGGAGGCGCGGCACCTGGTGGCGGGCGTGATCCGGGCGACGCAGGCGCAGATCGTCTTCGTGCCGTACCCGCAGGACGCCCACCCGGACCACCGGGCGGTGACGCGGATCGTGGAGGATGCTCGCTTCGACGCGAAACTGACGAAAATCTCGATGCCCGGCGACGAAGGGAAGCCCCCGATCTACCCCAAGTGGCTGATCTACTACTTCGCCACGCACCTGCGGATCGTGCCGACGCCGAGCTTCCTGATCGACACGACGGGGTTCGAGGAGCAGAAGCTCCGGTCGATCCTGGCGTACGAGTCGCAGTTCGTGACCAACGAGGCGAACCGGCGGGTGGTCGAGTGGGTGACGGCGGCGGGGCGGTTCATGGGCTCGCGGATCGGGACGGCCGCGGCGGAGCCGTTCTGGACGCCGGAGCCGATCGGGCTGAGCGGGCTGGAGGGGCTGGTATAGGTTGAGGCGGCGGGCCCGGCGGTGCGTAAACTCGCCGCTGAGTGGAGACCGGCGCGTGAACCCGACCGCGGAACTCATCGAGCCCGAGATCCTGGAGTTGCTGCGCAGCGGCGCGTACAGCGAGCTGCGCGCGGCGATCCGCGGCATCCCGGCGGCGGACATCGCCGAGCTGGTCGAGGACCTGGAGCCCGCCGAGGCGGCGATCCTGTTCCGCTTCCTGCCGCGGGACGACGCCGGCGAGGTCTTCTCGTACCTGGAGCCGGAGGAGCAGGAGGAACTGGTCAACCAGCTCGGCGAGGCGGCGGTCCGCGTGGTGGAGGGGATGGAGCCGGACGACCAGGCGCGGCTGCTGGACGAACTGCCGCCCGTGGTGGCCAAGCGGCTGATGGCGTCGCTGAACCCGGAGGAGCGCCGGCGGGTGCAGGCGATCCTCGGGTACCCGGAGGAGAGCGTCGGCCGGCTGATGACGCCGGACTACGTGCGGGTCAAGGCCGAGTGGACGGTGGCCGAGGCGCTCGACCACATCCGCCGCTACGGGCGGGACGCGGAGACGATCAACGTCGTCTACGTCGTGGACGACGAGGGGAAACTGATCAACGACGTCCGCCTGCGGCAGCTGCTGCTCGCGGACCCGGCGAAGCGGATCAGCGAGATCTCCACGGGCAACGTCATCGCGCTGCGGGCCGACCAGGACCAGGAGGAGGCGGTGCGGATGCTGACGCGGTACGACCGCGTCGCGCTGCCGGTGGTGGACAGCCGCGGGGTGCTCCTGGGGATCGTCACCCACGACGACATCGCCGACGTCGCGGAGGAGGAGGCGACGGAGGACATCCAGAAGCTCGGCGGCGTCGAGGCGCTGGAGGAGCCGTACATGCAGGCGCCGTTCGCGGAGATGATCCGCAAGCGGGCCGTGTGGCTGTGCGTCCTCTTCGCCGGGCAGATGGTGACGGTGTCGGTGATGGAGGGGTTCGCGGCGCCGTTCCAGGATGTGAAGTTCCTGATGCTGCTGGTGCCGCTGATCATCTCGTCGGGAGGGAACTCCGGGTCGCAGGCGGCGAGCCTGCTGATCCGCGCGCTGGCCCTGCAGGAAGTCGAGACGTCGGACTGGCTCCGCGTGCTGAAGAAGGAGCTGGCCATCGGCCTGACGCTGGGGCTGCTGCTGGGGGCGCTCGGGGCGCTGCGGATCCTGGTATGGCACTACCTGGGGTGGTGGGACTACGGGGAGCTGTACCTGCGGATGGCGCTGCTGGTGGCGCTGGCGCTGGTGCTGATCGTGACCTGGGCGACGCTGATCGGCTCCCTGCTGCCGATCCTGCTGCGCCGGCTTGGCGTGGACCCGGCGACGAGCAGCACGCCGTTCATCGCGACGCTGATGGACGTCTCCGGGCTGCTGATCTACTTCGGGGTGGCGATGCTGATCCTCAAGGGGCTGCTGGGGTCGGCGTCGTGACGCGGCGGCGTCGGCCGGTCACGGGCACCCGCCCGCGGCGACGCCCTGGAGCCACTGGTTCAGGAAGGCGGAGATGTCGGCCGGGGCAACTACGCTGCGTCGGCTGTCTCAGCGCTCCTGTGCTTCGCTCCCGCCGCTCGTAACCGCCTCGTGATTCGGGGGCCACAGCCGGCTCGTCTCGGCTTGGTGGTCGCTCGGCCATTTCAGGCTGGTGACGGCAAGATGGTTCGGCGGCCAGCCTTGACGAACGTAGATTGGGGTGCCGGGCCCCTGGACCTGTTGCCGCAGAGCAGCCAGTTGCTGGCCAAGCGTCTGACCCGCTTCCCGCGCCGGATCGAAGTGTCGCTTGGGCTCGTCGGTGAGCGCCGCCCACAGGGGCGGGCCATTCAGTCGCTCATCTCCGAGCGGCCTAGCAAGCAGGTGAAGCGCCTGTTCGATTGTGTCGTACTGAACGTATGGCGAGATCGCAACCCGCTGTCCCTCAAGCTCCTTGAACACGCCGTGGTCATCGATTCCGCCCCTGTACTTCACGTACGGGTAGGCGGCTTCGAGGCGCTCCTTCAGCGGGAGCCGCGGCGGAACCTGATCGAAAGGCCCGTCGAAGTAGTCGTTCGTGCGCACACTCTCGCTGCGAACGCCGATCAGCACCAGTCTCCCCCACGCCTCGTCGCGGAAGAACAAGAACCGGCTGCGTCGCCCCACCAGAACTCGCGGGTCCATCGGGACTGGATCGAGCACGTCCGGCATCGGCCTGTCACCGTTCAGCACGTAGTAAAACGCCCGCTCTTCAGGGCAGTAGAGCAGATGCAGGTAGAAGCCGGACTCATCGAGAATCCCGCTGACAATCTCCTCGCCGGGGGCCAGCCGGATAGTGGAGGCCTCAAATGCGGAACGGTCGATGGCGAAAACGACGCGCCTATCACGAAAACTGACCTCGAACTCCTGCTCCGAGACAGGAACCACAGCCAGATCCGGAGCCCTGAAACTCGCAGTCCGCATATCGACGGGGTTGAGTTCGTCGAAGTACCCGATGTGGAGCACACCGTGCTCAATATCGACGAATCTGAGGTTCCCGCTGACGATGCGGTGCCCGAGCGGAAGCCTGTAATAAAAATAGCCTTCCGAGGGATAGACGACGGCGGCCGCGCCCGCCGCAATCAACACTGCTTCGAGCATCGAGGCGGGGTCATCAAAGGACGGCCGCATCGCCTGAACAGCTCGCGGCGGCACAACGGGCGCTGGGAACGCGCCGGGATCTGCCCACGCCGCACGCATGTAGTCTTGGTTGAGAACAATCGGCACGGGGACCGAGCCCGCCTCGGGAGCCGGCGGGACGGCCGGGCTCGAACCGCTACCGATCGCCCCCGGCACCCACCCTAGGCACACGATGCAAGCGGCGACTCTGCAAAGAACACCCAACGCGGCACCTCACCTGGAAAGCTGCCATCTCGGGATGCCAGTGACTACCCCCGAAGCGGCGGCTCGGCAACTGCAGGACTCACCACGCCGTGAAGGCTCCGCGTCACGGCAGCAGCGGGATCACCTCTTGGAATGTGGTCCAGTAGGAGTGCCCAGGCGGGAAGAACGATGTCGGTACACCTGGTTTCATCTCCTTCAGCGAGGTCTCTAAGAAGTGGTTGGGCAGCCACGGAGGATCCGTATCCTGCGGCCAGCCGGACGACGGGACCGTGTAGTGATTCGGCGGCCAATAGACGGACGTGGACATCGAGTGACTATCCGGCCAGCCGTTGGTTACGTGAGTGTAGTGATTCGGAGGCCACATGGCGGATCGAGTCGGATCATGGGCCGGGTGACGCGTCTTCGACACGTCCTGCAAGTGCGGAGAGGGCGGCCTGAGTCGCCAAGACGTGGCTACATGATGCGGGCCTGTTGAGTTGCTCTGCTCAAGCCTGTGGTTCGGGGGCCAGTTCCGCGACGAGCTATCGATGGAATGCGGGGGCCACGTGGTGTTGGGCAGAGGGACGACCCACTCACGGGTAACAGAGTAGTTATGATTCGGTGGCCATTTACTGCTGAAGTTGGTGCCGTGCTCCCCCGGCCAGTTCATCAAGCTGGCCAAGAGCATGTGCCCGTACGGCCAATCCACGAGCGGCCATGACCGCGAGAGATCGGCGTGATGATTTGCGGGCCACGGCGGCTCCCATCCTGGGGGAGGCGTCTCGGGGCGGCGCTCCGGGGGCCAGGTCCGGCTGAAATCGTAGTGGTGATCCGGAGGAGCCCACCGGGGCCGTCGATCGCCCGGCCACGTTGACGAGAAGTAGGCGGAGTGTTTCTTCGCGTAGCACATCGAGCCCGGGACGCTCTCCAAAATGGAGAACGCGACGTCCTCCGAACTCAACTCCATGCTCTGTCCGATGGAGTCGAGGATTAGCGAAATGTCGTGCTCGTCCACCACCCCATCCACATTGACATCGCCTTCCCTGGCAGTGATGCCACCCGACGGGAGAGGCTCCATCATCTTCTGAACGACTGCGGCGACGTCTTGGGCATTGATAACGCCGTCCGGCTCGAGGTCGCCCGCCAGCCCGTTCAGGACCGCCGCAAGGGTGAGGACCGCGTCGTCGCAGTCAATAAAACCATCGCCGTTCACATCGACGATCGGAACGTCATCCACATATGAGACGAACCACGCGATGAAATCCATATCGCTGACAACACCATCGCCGTCGATGTCGGGCAGTGTGACGAACTGAGTGTACTCGTTGACCAACTCCATGGGGGGAGAGCCGCCCCCCGCCGCTGCGCCGGCGCACGCCGCTAGAGCGATGCATGCGGACCACACACCCGGCCGGGCGCCCCAGGTTTGCCTGACTCTGTGTCTCCATTGACGATTGGCCATCATGCGGTTCCCTCCATCCTGAAAGCTTGCTGAGGAAACTACCGAAGGAGGGAGGGGCCGTCAAGGCCCTTAGAACCCCTAACACAATGGCGCGCGGATTGCTCTTGGCCATGTGGTGCAAGGAGGCACACCCATGGCCAAGCCACTGCTGGATGACGAACTGTGGACGCTGATCGAACCTCTCATTCCCGTCAAACCGCGGCGAAAGCGCCATCCCGG